>Ga0209831_1000409_pt1 | contig 41290 bp, 37 predicted proteins | sample Maine_Asex4_meta_FD_187451 | JGI IMG/M metagenome (GOLD analysis project Ga0209831, IMG submission 187451) | Marine algal microbial communities from Maine, USA - Maine_Asex4_metaG (SPAdes) (version 2) | ecosystem: Host-associated > Algae > Red algae > Unclassified | place: Maine, USA | collected... | reverse complement strand
AATAAGAAATTTTTTACGGTTGATGATGGGGAAGTTAGGGAGTTTTGATGGTTTTTTATGGGTGTTCTATTAGTATTTAATATAAAACTCACTTTTTACCTGTAGGTTTTTATTTACAATGTTTATATTTGAATTGATGCATAAAACCACAAACTCTACAAATACCACAAATTTATTTTAGACGGTCCTTATAACCTTTCTCTATTTCATGTTACTTTATAGATATAACCCATTAAAAAATGATGCAATCAAATACAAATGAAGCCTTTTTAAACTGGTACGAGCCAATACACAATAGATTTATACGCTATTGCAGCAGCGTTTCGTATGGAATTTTAGAGACGGAAGATTTGGCACAAGAGGCCATTATGGCGACTTTACAAAATTACCATCGCATTAGCGATAAAAATAAATTACGGAACTATATGATTGGTATTGTTCGTAATGTGGTTAACAACCAAAGGCGGCGAAATAAGTTTCATGCAAATTGGGAGGAGGATTTATTGAACAAATTAAAAAGTGCCACACAAAATGCCGAAGTAGCAGTAGACATTCAATTTTTGCTAAATGCGATGGATAAGTTACCCGCCAAACAGAAAGAAGCCGTTTTGCTATTTGAAGTAAGTGGTTTTTCTATGAAAGAAATTAGCCGAATTCAAGACAGCAGTTTAACGGCAACTAAAACACGTATTAGCAGAGGTCGCAAACAATTGAAAGAACTCTCATCTGAAGATACAAGTAAGGCTTCTTTAACGAATAGATTAACTGCTTTTGCAAGCATCTTATTATAAGGGTATGAAAAATTTTGAATCAATAGATCAAACGTTTAAAGCTATGCGGCAACTACCAATAGAGGTGTTGTTTAAGCAAATAAAAAAGTGGATTGACGAGTTGCCGGTAATTAGAAAGCAAGATATGCCGAAGTCGAAGTGGTCGTTTCTGAAGTCATTTTTTCCTCTTATAAATGACAACTAATTTAAAAATATGTTCTGCAAGTATATTTCAATTAGGTTTCGGTTGAAGAGCATTGGAGATTCCGGATATTTTGCTTCCTTGCACTTCAGATACTGGATCAGGTCCAGCACAGGTTTCCAGAATGACGGGAATATTATTTTTTTTTATTATTTTAATATAAAATAAAACACAATGAAAAAAATATTGATTATTGGTGGCACCCAGTTTGTCGGTCGTAATTTGGTTGAACAATTATTGCCAATAGAAGCGTACGACATTACTTTGTTTAACCGAGGGAAAACAAACCCCGAATTGTTTACTGAAGTAAAGCGGATTTCTGGTGATAGAAATACCAAAGATCTTTATAAAGTGGCTCAACAAAATTGGGATTGTATTATTGACATTTCTTGTTATTACCCCAACCCGTTAGAAGATTTTTTAAAGCAAATTAAAGGAAAGGTGGGTCGCTATATTTTTGTTTCAACCGCCAGTGTGTATAATTTGGAAACGGACAATAAGCAAGGGTACATGACCGAAAATTTTACCAAAAGCACTTACACTAAGGCAGATAGGGTTGATAAAACAATGGCCACTTATGGCAAACGGAAAGTAGCTTGCGAAGATGTATTATTGAGTCAAGATTGGTTGGATGTTATTATTTTACGACCGGCTTTAATTGTTGGACATTATGATTATTCTGACCGTTTGTATTACTGGTTTTACAAAACAAAAACCCAACATTGTTTTATCATACCAAATGAAGGGAAAGACTTAATATCTTATACTGATGTGTTAGATTTTTCTAAAATGATGATTAAAGCTATTGATGTTGAGCATAAACATCAAGTTTATAATGCTTCGAGCTATGCTACTTCGTTAGGTGAATTTGTACGTTTGGCGGCTAAACATTTTAATAAAAATTTACAATTGATTAACGCCACTCCAGCATTTATTGAAGCGCAAAAAGTTGCTGTTTGGTCTGAACTTCCCTTATGGGTGGCAGGTGATTTTTTTACAATGGATAGTGCAAGATTACAAAAAGATTTTGATTTTACCTTTAGCACTCCAGCAGAAACTACCGAGCGATTATTGGATTATTATGGAAATTATATGAAGTGGCGATATGTAGGAGAAGATAAATTTGGAAAAAAGCAGCTAACCCTGAAACGTGAAGCTGAATTAATGAAATTGCTTTTGTAACATTTATTTGAAATTATATTTTTATTATTAGTTCTATAATTTGTTTACCTAACAGCCTAACATTTGCAATGTTTTTAAAGCCTGCTGAGCTTGGAAAAATAGCCCCGATTGCAGCGGAAAGCCCACAGCGTAGCGAGGACTTGGAGCGGAAAGCGGGTTGCCCATTTATAAATTACTTTACTATTTCGCTTCTAAAAATATAAATTTTTTATGGCTTGGTTTAACAAAAACCTGTTTTCTAAAATTTGTTGGGCAAAATTAGTGGTTACTATATTTGTTGATCTTTATAAAAAAGAACTTAACTTGTTTTAAGTTTGCATTGGAAACAATTATGGCAAACAATATTTTAATAACTGGCGGTAGCGGTATGGTAGGGCGAAGGCTTACCAAAAAATTAATAGAAGAAGGACATACCGTTAACTGGTTGTCGCGAACAGAAAACTTGCTTTACCCAGTAAAGCAATACCGCTGGAATATTGAAAAAAACTACATTGACGAAAATGCCTTTGATAAGGTAGACACCATAGTGCATTTAGCAGGCGCAGGAATTGCTGATAAAAGATGGACAGCAAGCCGCAAGCGTTTAATACGAAATAGCCGCATAAAAAGCCTTGAATTATTAACCAATACCATTATCGAAAAATCTTTACCCATAAAAAACTTTATTTCAACAAGTGCAATAGGCATTTATGGCGATAGAGGCGATGAGTTGTTGTTTGAAGATTCTTCACCAGAAAAAAACTGGTTGGCCAAAGTTTGTAAAGATTGGGAAGCCGCAGTTGACCCGTTAACCGAATGGGGTTTAAGAACTGCTATTGTTAGGGTAGGTGTTGTTTTAAGTAAACAAGGTGGTGCGTTGCCAAAGCTGCTAGGCCCAATAAAATTTGGCGTAAACCCAACTTTAGGCAGTGGTAAGCAATATTACTCTTGGATTCATTTAGATGATTTAGTTAACATTTTTACAAAAATAATTGAAGACCCTAAAATAATTGGCATTTATAATGCGGTAGCTCCCAACCCGGTACCTTATTATACCTTTGCAAGCAAATTAGCAGAAACGCTAAATAAAAAAACACTAAACCCTAAGGTGCCGAAATTATTAATGCGTTTTGGCTTAGGGCAAATGGCAGGCATTGTTTTAGATAGCGCCAAAGTAAGCTCTCAAAAAATTATGAACAAAGGCTATCAATTTAAATTTAAAACTTTAAATGCCGCATTAAAAGATTTACTAACATAAATCACAACTATGTTAAAAGCATTTAAAAATTAACTTTTTAACTGCAACATTTTTTTAGCTTTCTTATCTTTAAACAAAACAGATAAATTGAGCAATATTAAGTTACTAAAATGGAAATATTTACGAACCCTGGTGTTTTTAGATCGACACAATTTAAAAAGTTACCTCTTGCCAATAGTTATTTTTTTTACCATTTCAATTAGCTTAGCCGTTGCTTACGAGTTGTTTCGTTTTGTAAATTTATGGGCTGGCATGCCCTATGCTGGCAACAATGCTTTAGAGTTTTGCGAAATCAATCGTTTTTGTGAAGCAGTTGTACAACCTGCTAATACTTGGAGCAATCTTGGGTTTTTGTTTGTTGGTTTGTTATGCCTTTTTATAGGCATTAACGATGCTAAAACCCGCAGCCCAGAAATACCTAATTTAATAGTACGCTACCCTATGTTTTCTATTTTAATTGGGCTTAGTTGTATCTATTTATTTCTTGGCAGTTTTCTATATCACGCCTCACTAACACACACCTTTCAAATGTTAGACATTACAGGTATGTACGCCGTTGCGCTAAGTTTTTTAGCCTACATTATTTTCCGTTTTACGCCCACCCGCTATGCAAAACGAAAAGCAAAATTTAAAAGCAGCCATCATATAATAATACCAGCCGTAATGTTAATCAACCTTTTATTTTTAGGCGGCATGTGGCAGGTAAACGTAAATGTTTTGTTTCCAATAATTGTATTAATAATAATTACATTAGGCGTTTATTATAACAGAAGCAGAAGCCTCCTTACACAACTACCCTATCAACGTTTGGCACAATTAAGCGTAACAATAGGTGTAATTGCGTTTGTCTGTTGGATTTTGGACCGGCAAGACCTTTGGTGCAACCCAGAAAGCTTAGTGCAAGGCCATGCCGTTTGGCACCTACTCTGCGCTGCAAGTATTTTATTGTCGTACCTCAGCTTTAGGGTAGAAAAATTTGATATCGAAAGCATCTACAAAAACAAACAAGAAGTCTATTTCTATTTTAGATAATAACTTTAGTTTTATATTTTTAGAAGCGAAAGGTTTAAGGTTTTATTAAACTGCCTACCTGCCCTCCGCTATATCTTTCTCGCCCCTTTCAGGAGGCCAGAAAGGATGCCGCTGCGGTCAGGGCTAAAATGGATACTGTCTTTTTCAATTTCACTTCTAAAATTTCACTTTTAACAAATTACCACTTCATTTCATTTATAAAATTGTTAAATTGCGTGTTGTAATTTGAATAATTAAATATGACAAACGAAGAAGTAATCAACCGCCTTCAACACGGCAACCAAAATTTTGTAGCAGATAAGGTAGACGGCAAATTGCAAAACAGCAACCGCAGAAAAGAATTGACAGAAGGCCAACAACCTTTTGCTATTGTATTAAGCTGTGCAGATAGCCGGGTAGTACCAGAGTTAGCTTTCGATACCGGTTTAGGAGAACTATTTGTAGTTCGGGTAGCAGGCAACATCGCCAATACCTCATCAATAGCCAGCATAGAGTATGCAGTAGCCCATTGTGGTAGTAAGCTAATTGTAGTTATGGGCCACGAAAGCTGTGGCGCAGTAACAGCAGCCGTAAGTGGTGGCGATAACGGACATAATATTAATCAACTACTATCGCACATAACGCCAGCAATACAAGCTAGCGGAGCAGGTGCTGGCATTGCAACCATAGTAAAAAAGAATGCACAAATGGTTGCAGATGATTTAGTACAGCGATCAGCCATCATAAAAAAAGCAGTTGACTCTGGAGATGTAAAAATTGTGCCAGCCTATTACAACCTTGGCTCAGGTAAGGTAGATTTTATGTAGTTGATGAAAGCGAATTTAAAAGCCATCATTAATAAATAACAAATGTACGTACAGAAAAATTTTACAGTAAGAGGCGTAATGCATTTTGCTGGTAGTTATTAAATATGGCTTACCATTTGGGCAATGGCAGTTTCCTCCTTTTATTGTCTTTTTGTTTAACGTACGAGTTTTATAAACTCACCAATTTAATGGTTTGGTGGGCCGTGCCTTTTAGCGTTTTGGTAGCTTGGGTATATTTAATAATGGAGTTGGTAGGCGACTATTCCGAAAATCTGTTTGATGGTTTGGGTAACGATATAGGCATTTAAAAAATCATTCATTTAAGAATAAAACTTGTACTTTTAAATTCTAACATTATAGTTTATATGTAAATAAAATTTAAAGTTATGCAAAAAGAAAATATAAAAACTAGAGTACGAATTTATTTAGATGATAATTCAAAACCTTCAATAAGCACTCAAGAATTTAAATAACTTAAAGCAACTTTTCAACCCTACGTTGGAAAATTAGAAATAGGTAACATTGTAAATATAGAGGGTATTAAATACAAATTAGTATCAATTATTACAGAAGCAAGAAATGAAACCAGAGAAGACCATTTAAATTTTGGGATAGAATTGGCGTTGGTCGAAGATAATTTACCTTATAATTTCGAAGTAGAATATTTTTTTAGTAAGCAATAAAACTTTAATCCTTTTGCTTAGCCTCTCCATATATCAATTTAATTGATTAATTTTAAACGATGATAAAAACCATTTTTATTGATACTTCGGTTTTTGGAGGTTACTTTGACACAGAATTTAGTGCTGAAACAGTTCCTTTTTTTGATAACTTAAAGCAACTAAATACAGAAATAATTGTATCTGAAGTTTTAGAAGTTGAAATTTATCGTGCACCTGATTTTGTTGTTGATTTTTATGAATCACTAATGAATGTCAGAAAAGTGGAACTAACAGGTGAAGCTATAATCTTGGCTCAGAAATATATTGACGAAAAAGTTGTTGGCAGAACAAGTTTAGCGGATTGCCAGCATATAGCAATTGCAACAATCAATAATGTTGATGTTTTAGCAAGTTGGAATTTCAAACATATTGTCAATCTTCAAAAAATAAGAGGTTATAATTCAATAAATTTAAGAGAAGGATATCATACAATAGAAATTAGGACTCCAAAAGAAATATTTAATTATGGAAACAATAACAGTTAAACCAAATATGGTTAAGAAGATGCGCCAAATACGTAACCAAATTAGTTCGGAAATTTTGAACATGACTTTAGAAGAACAAAAAGAGTATATCAAAAAAGAAATTGATGAGCTAAAGAAAAAAAGAGAAAAAGCCAATAGCAAAGGCTAAACACCATACGGTCTCGTCTGGAAATTAAAACATTAAAGCCTCACAATCACCAAAACTTTGCTTCGACGATTTTTTGAAATAAACTTAAAAGGTAAAATAAAATTTTTGGTTCAAGGTGGTTGGTTTGCCGAGCTTAAGGGCCCCGAAACCTGCACGCCGTTTAGCCAAGCGCTATCTTTACGCATAGTTATTAAAATTGTTTTTCTCAAAATGCTAGGCGAAACAGAATTACCGCCAAACATTAAACCAGTTAATGGGGTGTTGATGTAGGCGAGTAAAATTATTGAAGAGTAAAAAATAAATAATGGTCTAATTTATTTTGTATTCCTTATTAAGCCTCTGCATATTCTCTATCTTTAAAAAGTGCTTCAATATTTTCTTTATAAGATGCTTTATTTACAAATCCCCCTTACTTTAGAGGTTCAATTTTTAAAATGAAATTTATAGCCATCCTTGCAATTCTATTTTTAGTAACTTGTACTTCAAAACAAGAAAAGCCAATTACTGAAACCAATGAACCAATTAGTATTAATGAAGAACCTGATACAATTATTGAACCTTTCGTTATTGCATTTGGCTCGTGTAATAAGCAAAACAAAGCGCAGCCTTTATGGAAAGACATTATTGCAGAAAAACCAAACCTATGGATTTGGTTAGGCGATAATATTTATGCCGATACAGAAAACGAAGCAGTTTTTGATAAAAAATATGCACAGCAAAATAGTAATATAGGTTATCAGCAGTTAAAGGCCAACACACCAATTATTGGCACTTGGGATGATCATGATTATGGCAAAAATGATGGGGATAAAACTTTTAATAGCCTTGCAAAAAAAATTAGTAAAAGAAAAGCACTTGAGTTTTTGGAAGTACCCAAAGATAAACCCGTTTGGTTAAGAGATGGTTTATATCAAAGCTACGAATACGAGGTAAAAAATTTATTAGTTAGAGTAATTTTATTAGATACTCGTTATTTTAAAGACCCTATTACCAAAGGAGCAAATGGTTATATACCAGATGCAAAAGCCGATCTACTTGGTGCAGCACAATGGAAATGGTTAGAAACTGAGTTGGCTAAAGCTGAAGACATTCTGATTATTGGCAACGGCACACAAATTTTACCGCAAGAGCATAGATTTGAAAAGTGGGCCAACTACCCAACAAGCAGAGACCGTTTTTTGAACTTATTAGCAGCCGAGAAAACAGAAAAAATTATTTTACTAAGTGGTGATCGCCATATTGGTGAAATTTCAAAAGTAGAATTAAACAACAAAAATATTTACGAAGTTACTTCAAGTGGATTAACACATAGTTACGAAAGTGCAGGTGACGAACCTAACCAGCACAGAGTTGGGACATTAACGCCCAATTTAAATTATGGGCTACTTAAAATTACCCAAAGTGGTCAGGTTGGGTTAATATTAAGTGGCTTAGCGCAGAAGAGGCATTTAAGGGTACAGTTGTAGCAGATATTTGGTGCATGTTAAGTGCGCTTATTAGCCACAAAAATAAAGCAAATCACCAAAAAATGTGGTATCTTTATATATTAACAAGTTTATCTCAACTATAACAACTATTTAATGATCGCTAATAAAAATTGCAGCGCACATTTTTTAAAAATATTAAAAAATTCAATTTTAAGCAGCTGCTTATTTTTTACCTACCATCAAAGTATTGCTCAAAATCAAGCCAATATTTGGTATTTTGGAGAGCATGCTGGCTTAGATTTTAATAGTGGTAAACCTATTGCTTTAACCGATGGCCAAACTAGTATTTTGGAATTAGACAATGAAGGCAGTTCAATAATAGCCAATGATGCCGGTAATTTATTGATGTATAGTGATGGAGTGCGGATATGGAATAGCAGCCACACCATTATGCCTAATGGAAATGATTTGATGGGAAATATATCATCTACTAATGCTGCTTTTATTGTTCCCTTGCCCTTAAATAGCCGATACTTTTATGTGTTTACTCAAAGTGGTATTGGCCAGCTTGAAATTGGACTGCGCTATTCTGTGGTGGATATATGTTTAGATAATGAATTAGGTGATGTAATGCCCTCACAAAAAAACATTTTATTGGAAGATTATATGACCGAAAAGATAGCAGTTGTTCGGCATGCCAATGGAGTTGACTATTGGATTGTTACACATAAAATGAAGACTAAAGATTTTTATGCTTTTTTGTTAACGCCAAACGGCTTAGAAGTAACGCCTGTTTTAACTAGCATAGGTTCTGTTCATCAAAACCTATCTTTCCCTAATATCGCCTCTGTTGCAATGGGGCAAATGAAAATTTCACCTAATGGCAAAAAACTGGCGCTATGTTTTCAATACGCACGACCAACGTATTTGAGTTGTTTGATTTTGATACCCAAACTGGCAAACCCAGTAATGTAATTTCTTTTGCCGATGCCCTCCCTATATTATTTTTAGGATTATGGCATTGAGTTTTCACCAGACAGCCGTAAATTATATGCGGCTACTACAAATGGTTTGTTACAAGCAAACCTAGATGATGGGGCAGACAACATAGTAAATTCATCATTATTTATAAATCGAATCAGCCTTTCTGGGGGTTTGCAACTAGCTACTAACGGAAAAATATATTTACCTGTTTACCAAAGTGCTTTATTGTCATCAATTGATAGGCCTAATGCTTTGGGAATGGATTGTAATTTTAATGCAATGTCGGTAAATCTAGGCAATGGCGAAAGCTCAATTTAACTCCCTTCATTTATTGCTGGCTTCGATTATTCAAATACTACTAATAGTGAATGTGATAAACCAGATTGTGAAAACGTTTTGGGTGGAGATAAAATTTTGGATGACTGTGGAAATTGTTTTTCGCTTGGTGATCCAGAATTTAATGCCTCCTGTACCGATTGCGCAGGTACAATAAATGGTAGTTTTGTGTTAGACGATTGCGGAAATTGTTTATTATTAGATGATCCAGAATATAATGCATCCTGTACCGATTGCGCAGGTACAATAAACGGTAGTTTTGGGTTAGACGATTGCGGAAATTGTTTATTATTAGATGATCCAGAATATAATGCCTCCTGTACTGATTGCGCAGGTACAATAAACGGTAGTTTTGTGTTAGATGATTGCGGAAATTGTTTGTTGCCCGATGATCCAGAATTTAAACTGATTTGCCCTGAAAACGAATTGTATATTCCCAATGCTTTTTCACCTAATGACGATAATATCAACAACACCTTTCAAGTTTTTGGCAGAAATAAAAATGACATTCAAATTAAAACTTACATCATCTATAATCGATACGCAAACAAAGTTTACGAAGCCTATAATTTCGATATTAATTCTAGCAAATTTTGGTGGGATGGCTTTTACCAAAACATAAAACAATCCATTGGCGTTTATGTTTACTTTATTGAAGCTGAATTTTTAGATGGCAGCAGCAAAAGTTTAAAGGAAATGTAACTTTGGTTAGATAAATTTAAAAACCAATTACTCAACTTGTTAAGACAATGGTATAAAATATGATGGTTGATAATTTGTTAAGTGATGACATACGTTTTATAAATATAATAGCTTTAAACGGTTACTGCGAGTGGGCAAGGTTGGAAGAATAGCCCCGATAGCAATGGTTATGCCGTTTTGAAGAAAGGCTTTGCAGCAAAGCAACGGCATTTGAATGGATAGCGGGGACAAATTTTTTTGCGAGTGGCAATTGTTTCGCTTCTAAAAACTTGTATGCCAAAGTGTGTAGTATTTTTTTTGGAAGAAGTTTTATATGATGGTTTTGCTGTGGCTATAATTTAAGTTTGGTGCTGTTTCTTTTTAGCAACGCCAACAAGGGTACACATAAAATAACACCAATACCTAAACAAATGATAAATAATTTGGAAATGGTGGGCCAATCGGTTAGTTGATTTTTTGGTATAAACCAACTTAGTAAAAATAGGCAAGCAAAAAAACTTAACCGCCCTATAAGGCTAATAATAGAGTAAAATGTGGCCCGTTGGCCAGCACCAATTTTGGGTGTTATTAAAGCGTGTAATGGTGCTTTAATTAATGCACGTGGCACGCTTCTAAATAAAATAATTGATATTAAAATAGGATGAAGGTATATGCCTAATAAACCAACTATTGCTAACATAAATAATAAGGAAAACACCAATACATTTACAAAGCCAAAGCGCCTTGTTATTGCCATGCTTTTGCCTGCTGCCCAAGCACCTATAAACATGGCGAGTGCATATATAAAACCACTTATTAAGGGTGCTTCCATGCCAGAGGTAAGTGTTTGGTTTTCTAATAGTTGTAAATAGGGTTGATAAAATTCGTAGGGTATGTGGGCTATTACATAAATAATAGTCATATAGCTAAATAGCCACCCAAACGGCGCTGTTTTTAAGTAACCTATGGTTTGTTTTAATTGATTAAATATCGTTTTTGCTTGTTCGTTTGCTGTTCTGCTGGGTTCTTTAAATAAAAATGTAATAACAATTGCTGTTAATGCAGCTATTAATGTAATGGCATAAGGCCAAGCTAAATTATAAGTGCCTACTATTCCGCCAATTAATGCAGCTAAACCGCTACCCAACATTACGTACTTATTTACAGCAGCTTCTCTGTCGCCATATTCGCTTTGTAGCTTTGCATCTTTTAAGCTTTCGTAATAAAAAACAGTATTGGTGCCGCTTTGAAAGGCCATCCAACAAGCAAAGCAAATTTGTGCAATTGCTAATACCCAAAAACTATTGCCTATTAAGTAAAAACCACAAGCCAAAAACAAAGCCATTGCCGATATAATTAAAGTGGCTCTTCGGCCAATAGCATCAGAAAAATAACCGCTTGGCACTTCTAATATTACCACCGAAATATAGTAAATGGCTTCTAAAAAAACCACTTGTTTTAGGCTTACTAACTCACTAAAATATAAAAAGAAAACGGGCATCCATACTATAAAATGAACCGCCACTTGATAAATAGGATATAGTTTTACATTATTATTCACCGCCCAAACTTACTACTAAATAGTGAATTGTTTTTGGGTGTTTTTTGGGTGTTTTTAGGTATAAATAGTAATTTCGCTTTATTGATGAAGGTTGGGGTGGCGGAGGTAAATTTTAAGATTGTTTTATTATAAAGTTAAACTGCTGGTCTCTTTCAAGTTCTTTATTATCCAACATTAACTCCAAAGTTTGGCTAACAGTGGTAGCATTAAATTTTAAGCTTTCAGTTATTTCATTTAGGTTAAATGGTTTTGTTGCTAACAGTTTAATAATTGCCATTTTTATATCTTCTTGCTGAGGTATTTTTTTTTGCGTATTCAAAACATCTCTACAAACATCGCAAGCGCCGCAGTTATTTTCACTTTGTTCATTAAAGTAATTTAAGATAATACGGTTTCTGCAAACAGCTTGGTTTTTAATAAAAGCTAATACAGCGTTTATATTATTGCTCCTTACCGTAAATAATTGTTCAATTTTTTGTGTGTCAAATTTTAAATTTTCAACTGGCAAACGTTCTTCTAAAAAAGTTAACCTTGGTTTGTCAGTTTTAGGCTGGTAATCTATTATTTTCTTTTTTCTAAGATGCAGTAGTTGATCTACCAAATTAGTTTCTTTAATTTTTAAAGTACGGGCCACTTTTACTTCATTAATTTGCACATATTGATCTAAAATACCTTCAAAACGGCGAAGCAAATGTTTTAGTAAAATGCCTTGTTGTGGGTTTTCTTTTTCAAATTTTTCTAACACATGTTTTTTAGCCCTTACAAAAATTCTTGAAGGAATAAAAAAAGCATCGTTGGCAGAAAGGTAGCCTTCGTCGCTCAATAATTTAATGCTGTTGTAGGCTTGCAAGGCATTTAGTTGAAAGCTGTTACAGAAATCATAAATATCAAAATCGAAGGTTTGGTTTTTGCCTGAACCAATTGCCAAATCGAAGTGGTTGCCTATTGCTTGATAAATTTTTTTGGCAATTTCGGGCGTAACTTTGCTTAAAGTTAAATGCCTTTTTAAGTTGCCTACATCGTTTTTGTTGTACAATGTAATAGCGTAACTGTTTAAGCCATCTCTACCGCCACGGCCTGCTTCTTGGTAATAAGCCTCTAAGCTATCGGGCAAATCTAAGTGGGCCACCAACCTAACATCTGGCTTATCAATACCCATACCAAAAGCATTAGTAGCCACCATTACGCGGCACCAATTTTCTATCCAGTTTTGTTGTTTAGTGTTTCTTAAAGATGCTGGTAAACCGGCATGATAAAAATCGGCTGAAATATTTTGTTGCAATAAAAAGCCAGCCAAGTCTTCGGTTTTTCTGCGGCTGCGCATATACACAATTGCCGAGCCTTGCATTTTGTTTAATATTTTTAAGATGCGTGGATATTTGCCTTCTTCATACCTAACATTGTAAAACAAATTTTTACGGCTAAAACTTTTAGTAAATATTTTATGATCTTCTTTAAATTGAAGTTTGTCAATGATATCGGCTTTTACCCTTTCGGTAGCAGAAGCTGTAAGCGCAATTATTGGCAAGTCGGGTTTTATAGCTCTAAGTTCATTAATTTTTAGGTAAGGCGGCCTAAAATCGTAACCCCATTGCGAAATACAATGTGCCTCATCAATAGCCAAAAAGCTAACGTTCATTTTTTGAAAACGCTCAATAAAAATTTTGGTTAACAACCGCTCGGGTGAAACATACAGTAGTTTAGTTTGGCCATAAACGCAGTTGTCTAAAATTAAATCAATTTCACGGCTGCTAATACCAGAAAATATGGCTGCAGCTTTTACTTCCCGTTTTTCTAATTGCTGCACTTGGTCTTTCATTAAAGCAATTAGTGGCGAAACTACCACACAAATTCCTTCGGATGCTATAGCTGGTATTTGAAAACAAATGGATTTGCCTCCACCAGTTGGCAACAAAGCTAAGGTGTCTTTCTTATTTAAAATAGCGTTAATAATGTCTTCTTGTAATGGTCGAAAACTATCGAAACCCCAATAGGTTTTTAAAATGCTTTTGATGTTGGTTTCCATTGCAGTATTTGGCCGTTAGCCTGTTTGGTGTTCCTTTTATCCAGCTAATAAACTGGCTTTTCTATACTTGGCAAATCTAATTGCATATCAATAGCTGGCATATCAATCATATGGCATTTTTCACAAAATTTTGGCGTTTCGTTTTTGTACCATTGTTGTCTAAAATGTTGGTAGTCATCGGTATTTAAACAATGTAATAAACCATCTTTAAAAACATTGCCAAAATTTAATTCTTTAGGGAAAGGCTTGGCGCAGCAAGGCGTCATAAAACCATCCCAACTAACATAATAATGCGACCACGGGAAATTGCATTTTTGAAAACCTTCTTTGCTTTTAAAATCCCAAACTGTAAAATCAACGTTGCCCAGTTCATTGGCTTTTTGCTTTGCTTTTTGAAGTTGTTGTTTAAAATCTTTACTCATAAACAACTTGTAATAACCAACATTGTGTGCAGTTACCGATGCTACATTAAATGGTGTAATGTTTAAATATTTTACACCCGTATTAACGGCCACTTCAACCACTTCTGCCATTTGGTGATAGTTTTCTTTCACCGCTACAAAATTGAACATTATATCGGCTCTTTTATCTTTTGCATTTTGGGCAATAGCAGCTACGTTTTTAATAAAAAAACTATAGTCCGATTTTAAGCGAACGGTTTCGTAAATATCTTCTACTCCATCCATCGAAATTTGAATAGTATCAATTTTATCTGCCAAGCGACTGGCTACTTCAACGCTATTAGGCAAGTGTGCATTAATTGAGATAAAAATTATAATGCCTTTACTTTTACAGCGAATATAGTCTACCGCTTCTTCAATTTGTTTGTACATTAAGGTCTCTCCCAAACCAGTTAAGCCAATAGAATCAACATAAGGGTATGCTTCATCTACTACTTTTTTTAATTGCTCAATAGGCATAAAGCCTTTTGCCATTTCGTGGCCATATAAATACTCTCTTGGGCAAGTAATACACCTCAAATTACAATGGTTGGTAACCTCTAGCATAATAGAGTTAGGGTACGCCACCTTGGTGCTTCTGCTAAATTTATAGCTATAATGTTTCGCTTTATTGTAGCTATATTTAAAAAAGTCGCTACCAATTGGCAAGCTTTTTAATCTTTTTATGGCTTTACTTATTCTTCTATTTGACATTTCAATATCTTACAAAATTAGCAAAAATTGGCAATAAGCCTTCAACAAAAGCAGTCAATTTGTGAATGTTAAATTAAAATTTTTACAAAATCATGATTGTTTTTAAAAATTATATGCCATATCTTGCAATTTGAAAATGTGAACTTTAAATTAATCAAAACATATTTACATGAGAAAAATTATATTACTATTGTTTATGGTGGTGGCCTTAGCATCGTTTAGCTATGGCCAAAAAACAATAACCGGCACGGTAAAAGACGATGCCGGAGAAGCGCTTATAGGCGCTACAGTTATTGAACAAGGTACCACAAATGGAACCACCTCTGATATTGACGGGAATTTTACTATAAGTGTAAAAGACCCAGAAACTGCCATTATTGAAATTAGATACATTGGCTACGAAACAAGCACCTATGCTGCTGCTTTAAGCGATAAAATAGACGCTGTTTTGTTAACAGGTAAGTTATTAGATGAGGTAGTTGTAATTGGCTACGAATCGGTAAAAAAATCTGACATTGTAGAATCTGTTTCTACAGTTGGGGGAGAAGATTTGCAATTGGTACCTATTTCAAGTACCGATCAGCTATTGCAGGGGCGCGCCGCTGGTGTAGAAGCTACAGCAATAAACGGAAAACCTGGTCAGCAGTCATATATTAGAATAAGAGGTTTAACCTCTATTAATGGTAATAATGAACCGTTATATATTATTAATGGAGTACCCATGCCTTCCACAGTTTATGCGGCACTTAACCCAAATGATGTTGAAAATATTTCTATTTTAAAAGATGCTGCAGCAACTGCCATATATGGCGCTAGAGCAAGTGCAGGTGTAGTATTAGTTACTACTAAAAGTGGAGCTGGCAAAAGTTCTACTGTAGAATATTCCATTCAATTTGGTAATAAACAAGCAGTAGATGATAAAGTGGAACTGATGAATGCCAGAGAAAAATTAGATTACGAAGTAGCACTTACAGAATCGTTTGAAACCTTTGATGTAAGACGTGCGGAAGAAATTGATGCTTTGTTAGTGAATACTACAGACTGGGAAGATGAGCTTTTAAGAACAGGTAGTCTAATGTCACATAACCTATCATTTTCTGGCAACAATGAAAATGGGTCGTATTATGCCTCTTTTTCAAGGTTTGATGAGCAAGGTATTTCTGTTGGCTCTGACTTTGACCGAACTACAGCAACTTTTAATGGTAATTATAAAATTAATAACTGGATAAAAGTTTCTAACAATTTAAATGTATCGCGTAGAAACGATATTGAATTAAGAGATCGATTTAATGTACAATCACCGTTTTATGGCCGCTATATTTATAACCCTTATGAAACTGTTTTTAATTATGATGAAAACGGAGATTTAGAATTAGATGAAAATGAAGAACCTACTTACAATTTTACCCATCAAGGTTTTAATATAGTTGAAGCAATAGAAAATAACCCTGAGAGTAGAAGGTATAGCGATATTTTTGGCAATTTAAAATTAGAGTTAGAACCCATTGAAGGTTTATTAATTTCCAGTTCAGGAGGCTATACTTTCAATACTTTTAAAAATGAATACTTTATAAAACCAGGTTCAATTTTAGATGGTTATGTTGGTGATCCTGATGCACCTGGCATAAAAAGAGACTCAAATAACTTTAGAAATAGATACAATTGGATCAATACTGCTCAATACAACTTTAAAGTAGGAGAGGTAAACAATATTACGCTTATTGCCGGTACAGAATTTGTAAAAGATCTCAGTGAAAGTAATAGTATTTCTGCTAAAGGTTTTCCAGCAAACTTATCGGTACAAAGTGTTGCAGCCGAGATAACTGACGGGTTTACAGATGCTTTTGAATCTTCTTTGTTTTCAATTTTTGGTTCTGCTAGGTATACTTTTAATGATCGTTTAAATTTTAAAGCAACTATTAGACGAGATGGCTCCTCAAGATTTGGTGTAGAAAATAGATATGGTACGTTTTATGCTTTAGGTTTAGGTTATGATTTGGCACAAGAATCATTTCTATCATCTTCTATGGTTGATCAATTAAAATTGAGGGTTTCTTACGGCACATCAGGCAATGAACCTGTAAATAGGTATGATCATCTTGGTGTATTATCATTTGCTAGTTATAATGATCAATCTTCTGCATTTCAAAGTAGAGTAGCCAACCCAAATTTAAAGTGGGAAGAGCAAAAAGGGTTTTCAGCTGGCTTAGATTTTGGTTTATGGGGAAGTCGTTTATCAGGTAGTATTGAGTTTTATAACAAAAAATCTACAGATTTACTTTTCGCTAGCCAGCTATCTAGAACTACTGGCTTCTCAAGTCAAATTGATAATATTGGTGATTTAACTAATACCGGAGCTGAGTTAGAATTAGAATACAGAGTTTTCCCTAAATCACCTTTCGATCTTAATTTGGGTCTTAATTTTACCACTAACCAATCTACAATTGATAAACTAAATACCGAAGAAGAATTTATTGAACCAACCAATGCGTTTTATTCAATATTAAAAGAAGGTGAAAATGCTTATGTTTTTCGTTTAGTAGAATTTGTTGGGGTTAATTCTGATACTGGAGATTTGATTTATTTAGATGCAGAAGGTAACGAGACTAACAGCCCAACTGCATCCGATAGCAAAATATTGTCAGGAAAATCCGCATTACCAAAATATTGGGGTGGTTTTAATATAGATTTAGCCTATAAAGGTATTTCATTAAATACTGATTTCGCTTTTAAAGGAGGTAACTATATTTATAATTATAAAAGATACTGGCTGCAAAGAGGTTTAGACGGTGCCAGAAGTAATGTTAGTGTAGAGGCTGCCAATTATTGGCAAAACCCAGGAGATCAAACAGACATAGCTCGGCCAGATTTAGAACTTGAAGCTACCGAATCTACTCAATTTTTAGAAAAAGGGGACTACCTAAGATTAAGAAATGTTCAATTAGCCTACAGTTTACCAACTAGTTTACTATCTAAAATTAAAGTACAAAACGTAAGTTTTTTTATTGCAGGAACTAACTTGTTAACATTTACCAATTATCTTGGTGACCCAGAAGTAGGAGTAAGTCTCGAAGAGTCTGTTGATGATGTTGGTTTAGCTTTACCTGGTGAAGCGGAGTTCTTTAGTTATCCAAATACGACCTCTATTACAGGTGGTTTAACATTTAAATTTTAATTTGATAAAAGAAAAAAATGAAATTATTTAAATATATATTTTGCTTAGTGTTCATTACATGCTCTTTTGTTGCCTGTGATGATCAGTTAGAATTGTATCCACTTCATGAAGTTGCGGTGGAAGAAAGTTTTCAAAACGTTGAAGATTTTAATAACGCTGTTAAAGGTTTATATACTGGTTTTAGAAGAAGTGGATATTATGGAGCAACTTCAGCAGCGGCTTCTATATACTTTATACCAGATGTGATTAGTGATAATGTAATTATCAATGCTAATGGCAGGCGTTCAAGGGAGTTGTTTTATGATTGGAGATACGATGAAGATGACAGCTCAGAAACCTTTTGGCTTTCGGCTTATAAAGTAATCCAAAGGGCCAACTTAATATTAGAAAAATTAGTTAATCTGCCTGACGGAGATATTAAAAACAATTTTGAAGGCCAGGCTTTAGCAGCAAGAGGCATTGCACATTTCGACTTGGTTAAATTTTACGCTGGTTTGCCAGCACAAGGAGCTAATAGTGATTTGGGAGTGCCTTATGTTACTTCTGTAGATCCTACCCTTAAACCTGCCAGAGATACCGTTGCCGAAACCTATAATTCAATTTTAGCAGATTTAAATGCAGCTTTAAACCTTATTGCAGAAGATAATGGAAGAGGTTTTTTAAATAAATCTGTACTAAATGCTTTGCTTAGCAGAATCCATTTATATATGGGAGATTGGACAAAGGTAATTGAAACCTCAAATGCAGTTACTGGCGCAGTTGCTACAAACGAAGAATTTTTAAGTATTTGGAAAGACAGTTTTGAAGGCTCCGTAATTTGGAAAATTATTACTACTGAACCAGACGATGTAAGTATAGGTGTTGCGTGGTTTCAAGAATCACCAGATGGTATTCGTTCAGAGTATAATGTTGATAAATCTCTATATGATTTATATGCTGATAACGATATTAGAAAAGCAGCCTATTTTGAAACTAGTGATTTTGCTGGGGTAACTTATAATCACATTATTAAATATAGAGGCAGAGAAACTGGCAATGCCAATGAAGTTGATGTCAAAGTAATACGCTATGCAGAGGTTCTATTAAACAAAGCAGAAGCACAATTTGAAACGGGAGATGAGAGTGGCGCTTTAACCACCTTAGATGAATTAAGAGTTAATCGTTATGCTGAATTTGAATCACCAGAAGAAATGGGTATGGCTTTATCAGATGCTATTGCTTTAGAAAGGCGACTAGAACTGGCTTTTGAAGGACATCGCTTTTTTGATTTAAAAAGAAAAGGCTTGCCTTGTGTGCGATCTAACTTTGGCGATGCAGCAGATGGTTCTGGTGAACAAGCCGAGTTTAAAGAATTACCAGCCAACGACCACCGTTGGAATATGGCAATTGGTACAGGTGAAATTAATGCCAATAGCAATATGGTTCAAAATTCGGGATATTAGATTATACCATTAAAATAATTTAAAAAGGCCATTCGTTAAATCGGATGGCCTTTTTTTTTGTAAATCAATTTAACATACTTCTTCAAACAGTTAAACTTCTTATCTACAGAAATTAGGCTTAGTAAATGCTTTACCTATACACCTAATAGCTTAAAATATACCTATAGAGCAAACATTACTTATTTAAATAATAAAGATTTAATAATACGTATTGGCGACCAATTTTAAAAAAAACACAGCCGAATACTCCGAATATTGCCAATGCCCTTGTCACCAGGTCTTCATCTGAAATAGCAATTTTTCTGAATTGCAAGATGTAAAAGAAAAAAAGATGACTAAAGTGAGATAAAAGAAATTTCTCATTTGAATAAATATTTGGTTTATGAAAACTCAATAATATCTATCGTTTCATAATTTATAGAAATAGTAAATACACATGTATAGTTTTAATTTAATAATTGCAGACAAATATTAATATACTTGTCGTAATCATCCAAACTATTATACATATATGGTTAGTTTATTTTCTTCCACTCGGCAGTACAACTATCTAAAACACCTATATCTGTTCGCTCAATATCGTATTGCCAGTTAATAGTGCTACCACCTGCTGTAATAATACCAGTAGCGGTAAGAAATACATTAGTCTCAACTTGTATGCGTTCAATGGTAATTGTAAAACCGTTTATAAAGGCAGTAAATTTTTGGCTACTTCCAAATTCTCCAAATTCTCCTACTTCTACCTTAATATCATTTATCTGATCTACCGTTAAACCGGTAATGTAGTCAATTTGCTGGCTGTCACAATTATCTTTTGCCTCCCAAAAACCTTGAAATAATGATGGCGTATAAACTTCGCATAAAGTACCAGCATAATTAGGCGGGCAGTTACACGAGCCATCTTCACAAACCCCTTCATTATTACAAACTATAGTTAGGCAAGGGTCAATCATTTCGCAGTTAGGCCCAGTAAAACCGTCGGGGCAATCACAAACGCCATTAATACAAGTACCATTATTTTCACAATTTACATTGGCGCAGGCATCTGTTTCGCAATTTGGCCCAGTAAAACCATCAGGGCAATCGCAAACGCCATCAACACAAGTACCATTATTTTCACAGCTTACATTGTTGCAAGCATCCGTTACTGTTTCGCAATTTGGCCCAGTAAAACCATCGGGGCAATCGCAAACGCCATCAACACAAATACCATTATTTTCGCAGCTAATATTGTTACAAGCATCCGTTGCTGTTTCGCAATTTGGCCCACTAAAACCATCGAGGCAATCGCAAACGCCATTAACACAAGTACCATCGTTTTGGCAGCTAATGTTATTACAAGGGTCAATTTTAGTTTCGCAATTTGGCCCGCTAAAACCATTTTCACATTCGCAAGTGCCACTTGTGCAGGTGCCTCCATTTTGGCAAACAATTGTAGCGCAAGCATCATTTGTGCAATTAACACCACTAAAACCCTTTTCACATTCGCACTTTCCATCAACGCATTCGCCATTTACACAAAGTGTAAAATCACAAGGTTCTTCTAATGGGTCGCAACTAAAAAGGCATAGTAAGGTAAAGCTTAATAAAAAGGCTAACTTTTGCATTGTATTAAAAATATGATGCAATAACGTTGAAGTATTTGTTTAAATTATTTAATGTAGGTATTTATTTTTTGTTTAAATAAATCTACCGCTTTATTCAACTGATCGTTAACCGTTAAATGCGTATTGTCAATTTCAATGGCATCATCGGCTTTTTTTAGTGGGCTGTGTTTGCGGGTAGTATCTTTTAAATCGCGGCTTTGTAGGTTTGTTTTCACCTCTTCTAAAGTAGTGGTAATTCCCAGCTCTCGCATTTCGTAAAATCTGCGTTTGGCACGTTCTTCAACATTGGCGGTAATAAATAGTTTTAATTCCGCCTTCGGGAAAACTACGGTACCAATATCTCTGCCATCCATCACAATACCTTTATTAGCACCCATTTTTTGCTGTACCGCTACCAAAAAAACTCTAACTTCTTTAATAGCACTTACTTCGCTTACAAAATTAGCCACCTCCATACTTCTAATTTCGGTTTCAACAACTTTACCATTTAACTGTGTTAATTGTTTGTCTCCTTCAGTATCACTAATAAAAGCAATATCTATTTTTTTTAATCCGTTATTTATAGCAGTTGTATTTTTGGTATCTATTTTGTGTTGCAAAAAGAAGAGCGTTATAGCCCTGTACATTGCGCCGGTGTCAACATAAGTATAATTAACCGCTTTTGCCAATTGCCTTGCTAAAGTACTTTTTCCGGTAGAAGCATAGCCATCTACTGCAATAATAATTTTGTGCAGAGTTTTATTTACTGGTTCGATAAAATGAAGAAACAAAATTTTGTTAATTTACACTAATTATATGCATTAATTTTTTTTTGAAAATGCATTTTTAAATGTAATGTTGTTACTTTACTTTGTGCTATGTAACCCTTTTGAAACAATTTTTTAAAACTTACTTTACCTTAAATTAATGAAGCATACATGCCTTTTCATCATTTTACTTTTTTCAATAGTTACTATAAGTGTTGCCCAAAAAACCAATATTAAAATTAAATGGGGAGATTTAACCAGAGGTAACAAAGGTAGTTTTGTAGAAAAGATTATTGCCGGTAACAATGGCGACTTTTATGTTAAAAGGGTAAAAGAAAGCAGTATTACTTCTTTTAACGTTGCCGATAAAGACAAGGTTAGATATACGATTCAAAAATATAACGATAAACTCAAAAAAATTGCCACCATTGATTTACATAAGGCACTAAAAGGTAAGCAAGAAAATATTGAAGATGTATTTTGGCATCATAACAAACTATTAATGCTTACACAACATTTAAATAGATCTGAAAAAAAATATCAATTAATAATTAGAAAAATTAGTGCCGATGCACTAAGCCTAAAAGGTGACAAACAGGTTGTTAAAGAAATTGATTACGATTGGACACTCGGTAAGCCAACCTTAGATTATCGAATTAGTAAAGACAGCACCAAATTAATGCTGTTGTACAATTTACCAAACAAGCGCAACAACGAAGAAAAAATTGGCTATACTATTTTAAACAAAAATTTAAAGAAAATAACCGAACGTACTTTAACCATTCCTATAAAAGATCGTTTTTTTGAAATAGAAGGATATGAAGTAGCAAATAGTGGAGAAATGGTGATTTGGGGAAGCGAGTTTTTTAACTCAAACAAAACCCTAACTATTATTGGCAAACCTAATTTTCAAACCTGTATTTTTTATACCCATCCTAAAAAACCAGACCAGCTAAAACAAGTAACCTTAAAAGATGAAATGCTGTTTATTAACCAAATGGAAATGGCATTTACCAATAGCAACCAATTAATTGGGGTAGGTTATTACTCAGAAGAAGATACCGAAAGCCTAAAAGGAACAATTTATGTAAAAATAAATAAAAAAGAAGCTACCCTTATAATGCAGCAAAAAAATGAACTTTCTATAGAAGCCTTAACAGAAGGATTAAGCGAAGCAGAAGGTAAAAGACTAAAGAAAAGACAAACTACTGGCAAAAGTGCAGAGCTAAGTAATTTTGTTGTAGATCAGTTATTATTAAGAGAAGATGGCGGTGCTATTTTAATAGCAGAAGAATATTTTGAAAGCAACTACTCCAGAAGCGGAACCGGTTTTTACGCCGGCCCATTTGGCACCAATCAGCGCGAAACCGTTACCAACTACCATCATAACGATATACTAATTATAAACCTAAACCCCAATGGCAAAATTGATTGGACTAAAAAAATTACCAAAAAACAAAACAGTATTGATGGAGGATATTACTCTTCTTACAAACCAGCCATAATTTACGATAAACTGTATTTGTTTTATAACGATCATGCCAAAAACCTGTTTAAAGAAAATACCGACAAAAAAGACCGCACTTATGATTTACTGCTAAATAACGATGCCGTATTTGTAATGTCGGTAATAACCCCAAAGGGCAACCTAAAAAAAGTAAAATTATTTAGAGCAGGCGAAAGTGAAGTATATATGCGGCCACAAACAATACAGCAAGTTTCGGCCAACGAAATATTAATATATGGCGACAAACAACGCAAAATTAGGTTCGGTAAAATTGTGTTTTAAATAAGTATAATTTTATTTTATAAGCGACACCTTTAACTCCTATAAATAGTAAAACAATCGCTAAAAATTATAGTAACCCTTAGCAGGTAAATTTTTAGAAGCGAAATGGTTGCCCTACGCAAAAAATTAGGTCCTGCCATCCGTTCAAATACCATTTTGCCACCGCTTCAAAAAGCCCAACCTAAAATGGTATAACCACTACTGTCAGGGCTATATTTCGGGCCTCGCTCAGTCGTATTAACCGCTGCATTATATAGTATTTCTAAAAAAATGCCAGCCCCTAACAAAACATTCACCATCAAAAATAAAAAGCAATGTCAGCCAAATAAACTTAAATAACCAATTTAAAGCCCACATATTAGCAACTATACTAAACAATTTTATAAATTTGGGTTTATTGCATATCATCTTAAACATAATAACATGAAATTCAAAACCTCATTAAACCTCACTTTAAACAAAATGCGTAATTTATTAATATGGTGTTTACTCACTTTACCAATAATACTAATCGCTCAACCAGTTGATTGTATATCCGAACGATATCAAAAAAAAGTATTTAACAATATTGATATTACCAGCGATTTAACTTATGGAAATGCACAAAACGTAATTGGCTTTAACCAAAGTTTAGAATTAGATTTTTACGAACCCGCCAGCACCGAAGAATATTTAACAAAACGCCCATTAGTAGTAATGCTATTTGGAGGCGCTTATGTATTGGGCAACAAAGCCGATGCCGATATGCGTGCCTGGTGCGACAGTTTAGCCCATTATGGTTACGCCTGTGCTTCGGTAGAATATAGATTAGATAATGTGGCTAATTTTGCCTTGCCCGATCAAGGCATACGCGCAGCCTACCGTGCCATACAAGATGGCCGGGCCGCTATCCGCTATTTATTGGAAGATCCAAGTGGTTTTGGTTTTAATATAGATCCGGCACATATATATGTTGGTGGCGAAAGTGCAGGTGCCATATCAGCTATTAATATTGGTTATTTAGAAGAAGCTGAGCGACCTGCCGAAACGTATAGTATTAATTTTTTCAATCCAGATTTAGGCTGTTTAGATTGCTCAGGCAACAATTTTGTGCAGCCATTTACCATAGCAGGCATTATTGATTTGTGGGGTGCTACCATTGATTTAGATTATATTGATGCAGCTGAAAATATACCAATGGTAATTATTCACGGCGATCAAGATAATGTTGTACCTTTTGATACTGGCCCACCATTTGGTGTACCCACTTTCCCTACCTTTTTTGGTGCTGTACCCTTAGATGCTGAAATGACGGCCAAAAATATTTGTCATCAATTTTTCCCCTATCCAGGGCAAGGCCACGTAATTTATGGTATTCCAACAGGCGTGGTCACATTTCCTAATCAATTTTGGGCCCCAATTTTTACACAAGGTCACCAATTTTTGTATGATAAAACTATGCGTTTCAATTCGCCAATTCCAACAGGTGCGTTAATGGTTTGTGAAAATGATATCGAAACTTATCAAGTACCTGCAACTGCTGGTTCAATATATTGTTGGGATGCAGTTAATGGTACTATTATTTCAACAAACAATAATCAAGTAACCGTTCAATGGAATAACGGGTCAGGTTTTTTAACCCTAACCGAAACCAACTGTATTGATGTTGTAGGTGTTGCACAAACTATAGAAGTTTTACCAACTTCGTGTTGCGCTCCAATAAGCTTAAATATCTTTTTCGATGGTTTTCCTAGCCAAAGCAGTTGGGATATTGTTGATGCTAACGGTAATATGGTAGCCAATGGAAACAGCTATGGAAGCGTTGCAAGTAATAGTTCAATTATAGAAAGCACCTGTTTACCAGATGGCTGTTATACTTTAAATTTTTATGATGCTTTAAACAATGGAATGTGTCCGTTTCAAAGTAGTGGCTTAGGCGTTTCCACTTTTATTACGCCAGGCACATTAATAACAGCAGGTAGCATTGTGGGTACTTTAAGTTTAGTGGCATCACCAGGTTTGTGCGGCAACTACAACTTAACCGATGCGCTTGGCAACACTTTAGCTAATGGTGGCGGCGGCTTTGGCAGCCAGCAAAGTAACAGCTTTTGTATAAGTGGTGGCTTAGCGCCTAAAACAGATAATACAATAAAAAATGATTTTAAAATTAATAGTAATGAGTTACTATTAAATATTTTTCCAACTGCAACAACCGGTATTTTAAATATTGAATTTAATAATGAAGCCGAAAAAAATATACCGCTAAAAATTATTGATTTAAGTGGAAGAACTGTAAAATTAGAACCGCTTGTTAATACTTCATCATCTTACAAAATTAATGTAAACAATTTACCTAATGGCAACTATATTTTGCAAGTTTTAAACAATAATAAAATTGAAAGCAGGCCTTTTGTAAAGTTTTAAAAAATAGATAGGTAGAGTAAATTTCTATATCTCAATTTTTATATAAAAGCGTGATGCCTTTAACAAATGCATCACGCTTTTTTTATTAATTACAAGAGTCAATATTTATTGAAAAATTTGTTGCAGCTGACAAAGAGAACCCACTTTCTAATGTTATGGCATCTCCTGCATTGTAGTTTACCTCAGCTATATTATTTGATATACTATCATTAGAAGTAATACAACTTTGTGCATTATAACTATCGCCACTTTGTGTTGCCGTTTCACAATAAGGGCAAGCGGGTAAAGAGTAAGTTATTGTTAATCGGGGGGCATCATTACTATCTGGACTTATTTGATTAATAGAGGCAAAACTCTTAGCATTTCTTTTGCCATTACCCTTCATTAAAAAAGTAATTGCACTTTCTACCGACCAACCCGGTTGGCTAACTAATTCTTGCACAATTGCTGCTAAGTTAGGGGTGGTTCTATCACTTAATGGTATGCTGCCGTACCAATTAGGAATATCCCAGTTTACATTTTGTACTGTTTTATTTCTATCAGACAAATTCCATTTATCGGTTTTAAAAGGCAACGAACTTGTTGTTTTTTCACCCCATATTAATGTATTAGCAATTCCACCACCATTTTTGTTTATAAAAGTTATTTTGGCAGAATCGATAATAGCATTTTTTGGAATGTTAATTCTTTTAAACCTCAAGCCTTGTATATTATCATTATCTGAAGCTACTTTAATATAATAGCTTGGTCCGTAATTATTTATAAAACCATTACTTATTTTTTCATAATACTCATCAGAATGAATATCGATACTACTATTTTGTACAATGTTATTTTGAGATGTAATTATTATTGAAGAATTTGTAATTGTAGAACTTAAACCATTTGCAGTAGAAGCGATAGCAGAAATTAAATAAACACCATTTGCAGGCGCAGTCCAATTAAAGTTAAATGGGGTACTATTTACACTTCCTACAAAACTTCCATTTACAAAATATTGAACATTGTTAACATTTTGATTTACCGTACAATTAAAGTTAATATTACTACCTGTATTATAAAAGCTATTGTGTGCGGGGTTAACAATATTGCATATTACATCGGTATTGTCTTTTGCATTTAAAGTAACTACATCACCATTTGGGGCATTCCAAATTTCTAAATTATTCGGTATTGTAAAACGGTTATTATCAGTTAAGGTTGGTATAATATTTACTTCGGTAGAATCTGTATATCTTACAGATCTTATATCAACTTTGTTTTTATCAATATGCATCCACCTAAATTGGTGAAAAGAGTCACTATCTCTTGTCCAACTTTTAGGGTCGTTAGCTACTCTTAATGGTGCAGAATAAGCACCTTCACCAATATATACCGTTCCGTTATAATCATCACGTCTAAAACCTTCTTCACAATCAAAACCACCAGCGCAAGGTGCTATTGGCCAAGTTGATTTAACTAAGTGCCCATCTCCTTCAAGTACCATGTTTATATTATATTGATAGAATAAATTTGCCCATTGAGCATACTGTCGATGTCCTTCAATTTTTTGCTTAAAGTGCGGCCTTGTTGGTTGATGGTATTGCACAAACTTCCATTTATAAATACCAGATTGTTGTAAGTCGTTTTGAAACCATAGCGTTTGGTCTCCATACAATGGAATTTCACTATTTAAAGTATAAATTTTTAAAAGATCATCACCAATGGTAGTACAGTAATATCCTTCATCAGGAAAATCAAACAAATCAGCAAGCATACTATTGGTTTCGTGATTGCCTCTTGTTATAATCAATGGCGTTAGTCTGTTGTTTTCGCTAATGCTAAATTGCCAATCATCTAACCAGTTTTCCCATTCTAAGCCGGTACCATTGTCAGTAAAATCGCCACTAAACATAAATGCATGGGCATTAAGCTTACTAACTATTTTGTTAGCTACCTTTCTTACCGCACTTAAATTTCTCGAGTCGCCACCACCAATAATTGAAAACTTTGCATCGTTTGAATTTGATAACGTTTCAAATTGATATACTTCGCTTACCCCCCAAATATCTTTTACAACAAAATAATACTTTTGTGCTGCAGCTAAATTGCTGAGTTTAACAAAGCAATTATTCATATTATATTTAACATTAACTTTGTACGGTGTAGCATTTTGATAGTTATTTAAATTATTTACATCTATTGTTGAAGTGCCATAGTACAAAACTGGGTTAGTGTTACCACCAAAGGCATCAAAACCAATGGTAACTTCGGTTGTGGTATTGCTATAAAACATAAGGCGATACCTACCTGTTTCTGCAAATGAAGTTTGCAATAAAATAAAATTGAGTGTTAAAAATAATAAAGCTGTATATTTAATATTCATAAAATGTTCTTCGACTTTTTAATGTTTACGCAAAAAACATTTTACAGTTTCGAAAGTGTATTAATAATAGCTACAAAAAAATGAAGGTTTCTTAAAAAGCTTCATAATTTTACACTTAAAGTACAGCTTTGCAAATAGAGAAATGAAGTAAAATAAAACCTTACCATACTATGCTAAAATTGTAGTTAAAGTAACTGTTAGCAAACAGATTTTAGAAGCGAAATAGTTTGCTTTGCAGAAACTGTGGTCCTGCCATCCGTTCAAATACCATTTTGCCACCGCTGCAAAAAGCCCAAGCCCAAAATGGTATAACCACTACTGTCAGGGCTAGTTTTCAAACTTCGCTAAGCCACATTAAACGCAAAAAAATATAATATTTCTAAAAAAAAATGGTTAAAAATTAATACCTCATCAACCAACACAATTTATGTGCTTGCCATACTGTAATTACCCAACCAATTTTTCACAAACAAATCGTTAGGAATATCTACATAAAATATACTGCCTTTACCCAGTTTACTTTCAACTGAAACAATGCCGCCCATATTAGACACTATTTTTTTACACAAAGAAAGTCCAAGCCCAGTACCATCATAATCATTACTATGAAGCCGACAAAACATTTTGAAAATTTTCGGAAAATACTTTTCTTCAATACCAATACCATTATCGCTAAAAGAAATACGGGTAAACAAATCAACCTTAGTTTGCGCTATGTTAATTATCGGATTTTCAGATTGGTTATACTTGATACCATTTTCAATAAAGTTTTTAAACAATAATAGTAATTTACTTTTCTCGTTTTTTATTGTAGGTAATAATCCGATAACATTTACCGTCGCATTTTTACGATCAATTAAATCACACAAAGACATCTTTACTTCATCTACCAAAACATTCAAATCAATAACTTGCTCATCTCTAATTTCTTCATTTAATTTCGAAAATTCTAAAACATCTTCAATAAGTTGTTTCATTTGGTTGCTACCATTTATTACATATTTAAGGTAAGTATTGGTTTTTTCATCAACCTTATCCTTCAATTCTTTACTAAGTAAACCGGTAAAACTGATAATGGTATTGATAGGTTGCTTAAGATCGTGAGAGGCGATATAGGCAAATCTTTCCAACTCTTCGTTTGATTTTTCTAACGCTATATTAGCGTGTGCTAACTCTTGATTTGAGTCGTTGAGTGCTTTGGTTCTTTTAGTTACTTTTTCTTCTAATAAACTGTTTTGGGTTTGTTTAACTCTATAAGCAAACAAGGCTGCCCCTGTGGCTATCAAACCTAGCATAAAAATTAAAAACACTAATATTTTTTGTTTTTTTATAGTGCCTTCATTTTCGGTTTGTTTTACTTTTAAAAATTCATTTTCAGTTTGTTTTTTTTCGTTTTGATGTTTTATCTCTAATTCCGAGGCCGTCTTTTGTCGTTCAGTATTAAAATGTTTTTCCGTAAGCTCATTATAAAGTTGGAACAGCTCTTTTGCTTTATTACTATTATTTGTAGTTAAGTAAATGTTCAACAAATTTTTTATGGCTTTTATCTGCTGTTGGTTATTACCTTCAGAACATCTATAAGCATCTTCTCCATCTTTTTGGGCAAGGGTAAGTTTATTTTTATTAAATAAAACTTTTGACCGGTTAAGCATAATTGCACACCGCTGAATAGAGAAATTATGCTTCTCTGAAACTTCTAAGCCTTGCTTTATGTATGTAGCTGCCTTGTTATACTGTTGTTCTTCAATTAATATGTCGGTTAGTTTTACAGTAGCTTGCACAAATGTTAAATAGTCCCCAATTTCATTTGCCAAAGGCAAATTTTCGGTAATTGTTTTTATTGCTTCTTCAATTCTTCCCTGTGAATAATGTACAAATGCATAATCTTTCATATACATAACGGTAATTTCTTTGTTGTTGTATTTATCTGCTAAATCAAACACTTCTTCAAAGTATATGCTTGCGTTTGCATAATCTTTCATATTTACATAAGCACCTCCAATATTTCCTATAATAAGCATCTGCAATCTATCTACAGGAAAGTGTTTTGAATGAATAGCAAGGGCATTTAGGTATGCATTTATGGCTTCATCGTATCGAAGACTGCTACTGTAACCAAATCCTAAATTATTAGAACAAGCTGCTTGGCTATAGTAATCTTCGCTTTGTTGCGCTAACTCGTAACACTTTTGAAAAAAATATATAACCGTATCCATATTAGACCTTAACCTACCAATGGCAATACCTAAATTTTTGTACGCTATGGCCTTGCCTTTTATATAGTTGAGTTCTGTAGCTAAATTAAAAGCTAATCTGGCAAAAGAATCTATTTTTTCTGGAGAACTTCTGCGGTAAGCATAGCTAAGTTCATTAAATAGATCTACTCTAACTTTGTCTTTCTTGGTGTGGGTATTAAGTTTTTGCTCTATCTCAATTATGGCATTATCATAACTTTGCCCCATTGATAAAAAACTTGCAAGTAGCAGTAATAGTACTAAGTTGCATACTTTTTTTGTTACGCTATTGTTACAAACACTCATAAGATACAACTTGATATAAAGCAATAAATTGTTAAATGGATGTGGGTTAATTAGGCTATTTTGAAAAATACTTCTACATTTTTTATTGTTGAATAGATGCTGCTATCTCTTCCAGCATTTTGGGGGTTAACGGCTTCTGTCTAAATTCACTAACAATAGGGTTATGCGCTGCTTGTTTTTTATCAAAAGTTCCAAGCGAGGTAGTTAGCATAACTATTTTAGGACGCTTGTTAGCTTGGCTAAGTTTTTTATATGCTTCCAAAAATTCCCAGCCTGTCATTTTAGGCATATTTATATCTAACAAAATTAAATCCGGAACCTTATCTTGTTCTTTCAAAAATTTGAGTGCATTTAAGGCGCAGTCAAATATTTGATATTCTTCCACAACATCAGTCTCTTTTACAATAATGTCGTGATACACATTTGTAGCCTCATCATCATCTATTAAAACTACGCATTTAACTTTGTTCATTTTTCAAGTAAATTGTTAAATAATTTAAGAACCATTATTAATATTATACGTTTTAAATTTAACTATGTTTCTAAAAGTGAAAACTTAATATCGCATAATTTCTGCTTAAATAATTTGGCTAAGTTGTATTTAAAAAGCGAGCTATCAATATAAAAAACACATTAACTGATAACTCATAAAAAATTTTAATTTTGTTGAAAATATTTTTGATGATGAAATATAAAGCCTTCAGCCTCACTACAGAAAACTATGTTGCCAATTTGGCATTTAATCAACCTGAAAAAGCTAATGCATTAGACACTCCAGATTGGATAGAAATGCAGCAAATTTTTGAAAGTTTAAGTAATGATAAAAATGTTAGGGTAATTATACTTTCGGGTAACGGCAAACATTTTTGTGCAGGTATCAACTTGGCGGCATTAATGGGGGTACAACAAAATGCTCAAACCAGTTGCGAAGCCAGAAAGCGTGAAGAAATTAGAGAATTTATTTATTTGTTGCAAAACACGATAACCAGTATTGAGAAATGCAAAAAGCCGGTTTTAGCCGCTATACACAATGGTTGTATTGGCGGAGCTGTTGATTTGATAGCAGCTTGTGATATGCGATATTGTACGCAAGATGCTTATTTTACTATTAAAGAAATAACCTTGGGTTTAGTAGCAGATATAGGCACTTTACAGCGCTTGCCAAAAATAATACAACCAGGTATTGTGGCCGAAATGGCTTATACCGGTAGAAAAGTGTATGGGCCTGAGGCGGCACAAATTGGCTTAGTAAACAAAGCATACAAAGATAAAGCTGAAATGATGGAAGCGGTAAATAATATTGCTAAACAAATAGCAGAAAAATCACCATTATGTATAAGAGGCACCAAAGAAGTTTTACTATATCAACGCGATCATTCGGTTGAAGATGGCTTGCAATACATAGCTAATTATAATGCCGCAATGCTGTTAAGTAAAGACATTCAAGAAGCGATGTCAGCTAATTTTGAAAAAAGAACAGCAATTTTTGAAGATTAACTTGCGGAATAAAAAAAAACACTTATCTTTGCACTCCAATATCGCGGGATGGAGCAGTTGGTAGCTCGTTGGGCTCATAACCCAAAGGTCACAGGTTCGAGTCCTGTTCCCGCTACAAAGTAAGAATTTTAAACCCTTGTAACTCATTTAGTTACAAGGGTTTTTCTTTTTATGAGCAACAAATAGTAATAAAATACCTTTTTTGATGCTATTTTAAACTATTTTCCACTTCTTTAAATAAGCTAAATTTCTTCAAAAGGCTTTTCCAATTATATCCGCAGAGCAGATGCCATTCAATGGCAATTAGCTAATCATTAAAAATTGAGTTGTATTACTTTAATTTGAACAAAGAATTATTAACTTTGCTTCATCAACACCGCCCGGACCTCTCTATAGTTTTTCTAAGATGTGCACTTTTGGGCGGTTTTTTTTATGCCATTTACAAATAAGAAAAAATATACCAAGCTATCAAAATCTTTTCAAGATCAAATAGAGCTTTTAAAAGAAAGAGGATTAAAGTTTGATGATGAACAAAGAGCTATAAAAATACTAACCTTTGTAAGTTATAACCGTTTGAGCAATTACTGGTTTCCTATGTTAAAAGAACCAAAAGAGGAAGAACAATTTAAAACAGGCTCAAAATTTATAGATGCTTTTCGATTATACCAATTTGATAGCGAATTAAGAACACTTACTTTTAATGCTATTGAGCAACTTTTAGCCATACGGTTTCATCTAAAACCAACACATTCAGTTTTACTTCGTTGTTATCGTTGGTGTAAAGTATAAATTTGCTTTTGTTTGGTATTAAATCACTCATATTATTTAGGTTTTAAAACATTGTAAGATGTTGGCACATATTACAATTGAGTAATTGTTAAATTTTATTTCTAAACTTCTTTTTATCCAAAAAATCTAAGATTAGAGATAATTCCGTATACAGATTTTGATATTTTTTTAGTTCTATATTATTAAGATCGTATTCAATTTTGTGTTCTTCAAAGTAGTTTTTTTCACCTTTATATTTATTTTTTAAATTCCATTGAAGATTTATATCCATTTGGGATTTACAAAATTCTGTTTCAGGATTATTTATATGCATACCAGGATTATAACACTGTTCTGCTTTGTATGTATTGAAAAGCAATTTTTCAGGATTATTGTAATACTTAGAAAGATGGGATAGCAAACATAAACTTTCAACCATATCTTTAATAAACTCTTCTGGTATCTTTTTTTCAGAGGCTTCTTCTTTTAATAACTTCAAACATTCCCTTAGTTCATCAAAGTCACCTAAAATATTAGCTAAGATTGAAATAATATGAATTGATGGGAAATCTGTACTATATATTCGAAAGTTATTGGTATCTATAAAACGATTACTGCAGCAATAATTATCTTTATTTACAACTAAATTTTCGGACATTTCAAAGTCATTCTGCCCAAAGCTATAGCGATATTTCAATAAATTCCTTAATGTTATTTTACCTTTATCTAATAGAGTTAAGATTATAAGTAAAAGCGTTTTTTCGCAATGTTTTGGTAGATTATTTATTCTTATATTTTCTTCACAGAAATGTCGAATAGCTTCTTCATTAGAAAAAGGATAAAATTTGGTTGAGCAAAATTTATCAATATATCCCATGAAAGTTTCTTTACTTCCATATTTATGGCCGTAATAGTTTTTTATACTATCTTTATCGCAGACAATTATTATTTTATCAAAGCCAAATTTGTTTTGATAGGTATCTGATAAATAATCATTATGTACGCTTAGAATATTTAGTATTCTAAAGATATGCCCTGGATCTAATCTGTCAAAATCATCAATAATCAGAACGTTTTCTTTGCCATCAATTTTTAGTGTTTCTAAATAGGTTCGTATTGCTTGTGTAATAATATCATTTTCGAATATTGATCCAATTTTCTGCATATTGGATATTGAGTAATCATTAAAAAGTTCTACTTCGGATTTATCTTTTTCTTTAAGATCATTCTTATATTCTTTGTAATCATCGTAGGTTTTTTTCAGATGCTTAATTAGCTTTAATGCAGCTGATGTTTGTGGGTCAATTTGCTCTATACCTTTTTCAAGTGAGCAAATAGAATCTATAAATACTTCAAGAATTTTTCCAGGCTTATTCATAAAATAAGACCATATAAATAGGCTTTCTGGAATTTCCTTCTTAAAAGTTTCTTTTGGATATTTTTTTAAAAGCTCAAGTATTATATCAAACTTTATATATTCAAAAACATCTTCATTTGAACCAACGGAATATTTAACTGGTGAAAGCCAGATTGGATTGTATTTACTATTTCTGAAAAAATCTTTGAGGAAAGTTGTCTTACCAATACCAAATTTTCCAGAAAAAATTATCCTATTATTAAATTTTGGAGATAGATGATTTTCAAAATCTTCTGAGACTGACTTGATTTTTACTTTTGGTCTTTCTTTCGTTTTAATTTTGATTTCATTGACATTTTCTATCACTCTATTTTTATTTTAATGGTTAAATTTCCCCTAATTTAGGATTAATACTACAACGTTTCTCAAATATATTTATACTTTGCATTTTTCATGATAAATGAATTTAATCCCCTACCTTGATTAGCTAATGTTTTCATTATGTTCAAGTTTTCTAAACCTGCACTATTGGCTGTATATTCATAAACGGAAAAATCGTTAAACTGAACTTTTATACAATCAGTTCCAAATTCATAAGCCCTGATATTTGAGTTGCCTCCCAAATTTGCATATGTAGTCATTAATAAATTATTTTTTTGATTGTGATAAAACCGAACCCGCTATTTTTTTGGTTTCGTTATTATATTTTGAACTCTTCAATGCTGTTGATGCTAAAGTTTCCAATTTTTTGCTTGTCTGATTTTTACTTTTAGATTGAGATAGTGCTGATGCAGCCAAACTTTTTGCTGTCTTAGAAGAAGAATTACTTCTTAATATCTTTGAGGCTAAACTTGCTAAATTTTTACTTGTTTTTTTACTATTTCTCATTTTTTAAAAATTAAGTTAATTATTTAATGTAAATTGCTATTCTAAACTGTATTCAACTTTTAAACGTGCATTGATATTAAATAGTTCCTATAGAATAGATTTTTTTATTCAATAAATTTTTCAAAATGGCTAAATCAAAGAATTTGCATAAAAATCAAAAGCAAATCTTAGAAATACTTAAGCAAAACCAAGATAATCCTTTAACAATGGAAGATATTATGGCTGAACTTGGATTGTCTTCTACAAGTTTGGTACATCACCACATTACACAACTTGAGAAAAAAGGACATTTAAAAAGAAATCCCTCTAACCCAAAGGATTATCAAATACTTCAGGATGCCGAAAAACCTATCTCATATTTAAGTTTATATGGATTAGCACGATGTGGTCCAGATGGAATTAATTTAGATGGCAATCCTCAAGATAGAATTCCGATTGCATCAAAACTGATCCCCTGTGCCATCAGTGATGCTTGTTTGGTTTTAGCATTCGGTAAATCAATGGAACCAAAAATACATGAGGGAGATTATTTAATAGTAAAGAAGCAAAGTTCAGCTATCAATGGAGATGTAGTAGTCTGTACATTAAGAAAAAAAACAATTGTTAAAAAATATATTAAGTTAGAAAAAACGATACTTCTTGAATCGTTTAATAAAGTAACACACCCTTATCCAATAATAATTGAAGATGAAAAGGAATTGGTAATTAATGGTATAATGGTAGGAAAAATTTGTCCCCATCCTAATTAAGTCTCCCAACCAAATCCTAACTTTTGGAAAATTATTGAACCCGAGCGAACCTGGAAACCTAACCCTGATAGGAGCGGTATCCTTTTTGTGGAATGGAGTGAAACGGAATGGAACAAAAAGATTTAGCGGATAACAGACTGCCCGTTTGTAAACACTCCTAATGTCTCGTTTCAAAGCTACATTTTGCAAAATTCAATTTCATTAATTAAACCGAAATTTAAACCTAAATAAACCGAAATTTGAGCCTAAATCATCATATAAAAAAAGCCTTTACAAAAAATAGTATGTGGATTTAGCAAGCAGAAAATTAGTATTTATACAAGCATTTTTGCGGTTAGAAGATGAGCGGGCCATTAGCAGTTTTGAACAATTGTTTACTGAAAAGCAACAAAATACATTTTTACCAATGACTAAAGAATGCTGAAATAAAAATATTAGAAATTAAGGATTACTAAACCAAAGTTGCTCATAATAACGTAGCAACAAAACTGATTAATAGAATCTTGGAGATTGTTGAATATTAAACTGAGCATCCAAAAATGAGCAAACCTACTATTAATAATACACGTATTCCCGTTGAGTTGATATTGGATAAACTTTCTGAGGGTGAAAGCATGAAAGATTTATTGGCTGCCAGTAGTTAATTTTTTGGTTAGAAATTACGGGCAGTTTGGGCTTTTTTATTTGTGGCCTTTCGTTATTTAATATTTTCAAGTATATATTTGTGTAAAACTTTAAATAATGAAAAGAATATTTTTAGCAATAACAGCAGCATGTTTAATTTTAATAGTGGCTTGCAACAACAAACAAGTTTCTACCACTAAAGTAAATGAAACTACTGGTAAAGCCATCACTTTTTATGGGGAAGCTTTTGATGCAGCCGATAAAACTTTGAGCGTTGAAAAGTTGTATAAAAAGATGAAAAAAACAGCGGCTTTAAATACCACCATAAAAGGAGAGGTTGAAAATGTATGCCTAAAAAAAGGCTGCTGGATGACTATTAAAAACCCAACTGGCGAGCCAATGCGGGTAACTTTTAAAGACTATGCTTTTTTTATGCCAATGGACTGCCATAATAAAATTGTTACCTTTAAGGGTAAAGCATATCAAGATACGACATCGGTAAAAATGCTGCGCCATTATGCTGAAGATGAAAATTTACCTCAAGAAGCAATAAACAAAATTACCGAGCCAAAAGTGGAAATTGCTTTTGAAGCCACAGGTGCCTATTTTAATTAATTTTAAATTGACTATAAAATAGAATACCAAATTAACTATAAAATGTGCTACCAATTTCGTTTTGTTATTGAAATGCTGAACTTAAAATTAAGCACAAGTTTTTTTTAAAGTACCCGCTGTTAATTAGAAGAACGCTGCCTCCACATTAGCCCTGATTGTAGTGGTTATGCTATTTTGTAGCGGAGCATTTGCAGCAAGGCAATAGCATTTGAACGGAAAGCAGGACGGGAATTTTTACAAAGTTAAAAAGCTTCGCTTCAAAAAAAAATAGCAAAAGTGTACTTTTTTTTGATGAACTTGTCAAGCTTTTTTTGTTTGAAATTTTATGTGCAAGTTTGTTTTACCTAAAATAATTACATCATTTGTGGGTTACCTCTTTTTATAAATTTACCAAAACCGGGTGCTACTAAACACTTGTTATTTTCAATAGCAATTTGGCCACGTATTAAAACGGTTTCAACTTTACCGGTTATTTTAAAACCTTCGTAGGCAGAGTAGTCAACATTCATGTGGTGTGTTTTTTTTGATAGCGTGTGTTTTTTGGTAGGATGCATTATTGTTATATCAGCATCGGCACCAATTGCAATACTTCCTTTTTGTGGGTACATACCAAATATTTTTGCGGCATTAGTTGAAGTTAACTCCACATATTTTTGTAACGATATTTTGCCTTTTTTAACGCCTTCTGAATAAAGTAATTCCATGCGGTGCTCTATGGCTGGGTGGCCGTTTGGTATTTTAGAAAAATCTTTTGCTCCCATTTGTTTTTGTTTTAAATTAAAGGGGCAATGGTCGGTACCAACAACGTGAACCAAGCCTTGGTTAATACCTGCCCACAAAGCAGTTTGATCTTTCTTTTCTCGCAAGGGCGGACTCATTACCCATTTTGCACCATCTTTCTTTTTATACAAGCTGGCATCTAACACTAAATATTGTGTACACGTTTCTACCAAAACTTTTTGGTTACGCTTGGTAACATTACGCACAGCGTTTAATGCCCCTTCGCAAGTCATGTGTACTACATAGCCTGGGCAATCGGTATATGCTAACATATCACTAAAGCGGGCAGTAGCTTCAGCTTCGGTTACTTCGGGCTGCGATAAATAATGATACCAAGGAGATAATTTTTTTTCGGCCCTGTGTTTGGCAATCAAAGCGTCAATCATATCGCCATTAGTGGCGTGCACGGTTACTAAGCCACCGTGCTTTTTTACCGTTTTCATTAAGCAAACCATTTGTCCATCATCAATCATTAAAGCACCTTTGTAGGCCATAAAGGTTTTAAAAGATGTAATACCTTCTTTGGTAATTAAATCAACAACTTCTTTTTCGGTTTTTTTATTAAAGTCGGTTACCGCCATGTGGTAACTATAATCTGATAATGCTTTGTTTTCCGATTTTTTTTGCCAAGTTTTTAATGCATTTTTTAAGGTATCTCCTTGTGTTTGTAAAATAAAATCGATAACCATTGTGGTACCACCAAACAAAGCTGCTCTGGTACCTGTTTCGTAATTATCACTTGAAGAAGTGCCCATAAAAGGCATATCTAAATGAACGTGTGGATCAATGCCACCAGGAAATACTAACCTATTTTTGGCATTAATTACCTTTTCAGCTTTATAGGGCAGGTTTTTACCTATGGCAACAATTTTATCATTTTCTATGTATATATCAGCTATAAACTCGTCAGCGGCAGTTACTACCTTTCCGCCCTTAATTAATATCGACATTTATCTTTTAATCTACAATATAAAAAAAAATCCTGATAAATGCTTATCAAGATTTTAATGAAAATATTTTATGTGTTATTTAACGAACTGCCAGAAAAACAGATTCTGATTTTCCTGTAACTACATTATAGGCGTTAATAATATACTTTCCGTCGTTCAAAAAAGTAGTAGCAGCTCTTGAAATGGATGGAACTAAAGTCACTTCCTTAACAAAACTTCCATCAGTTTTTTTAATAGTAATTACTATTAAAGTTTCTGGGGTATACCTTTCGTCGAAAGTTAACATAACATTGTCATTACTTAAACTCCGTCCGTTTTGTATTCCGTCAAGTAATAAAACGCCTATTGCATTTGCAGCGCTCATAGAAAGTAAAAAAGCAAATAATAAAGAAAAAAGCTTAGTGTACGTCATAAGAAAATTTTAAGTTACTTTTAATAAATTATTTTAATTTCGCTTTATTTTACGGTCGATTTGATAAAGAGTTGCCAACATTTTATTAAATCATATTTAATTATGCTTTTTTTAACACTAATTAAATTTTTACGGATATTTTTATTACCTTATATTAATTTTTTTTAAATATTCTACTTTGCATGAAATTTTTAAAATACCTCTTTTTAAATATCAATACTTTTAAGTTTCTTACCGGCATTACTATATTGTTTATAGTTGCTCAATTTTACAATCCACTATTTTTAGTGGCACAAATAGCATTATTAACTTTTTTAGTCTGTTTTTGTATTGATGCGTTTATTGTTTTTAAGCCTAAGAAAGGAATTGAAGCTCAACGTATTGTAGCACCCAAGCTAAGCAATGGTAGCAATAATAGCATAAAACTGTTTATCGAAAGTTTTTTTCCTTACCCTATTAAATGTTTTGTGGTAGACGAAGTGCCGCATCAATTTCAAGTAAGAGACATTAATTTTGAAACTACAATTGAAACATTACAAACAAAACAATTACAATATGTATTAAGGCCTACAGAAAGAGGCGACTATAATTTTGGTGCAATAAATATTTACGTTTTTGGGCGCTTAGGTTTAGTAATGCGGAAATTTGTTTTTGATGCAGATAGAAACCTGCCCGTTTACCCTTCTATAATAGCAATGCAACGATACAACTTACTATCCTTTGCATCAATGCAAGACACTTTTGGTTTTAAAAAAGTAAGAAAGATAGGGCAAAGTAGTGAATTTGAGCAAATTAAAGAATACGTAAAAGGCGATAACTTTAAAAGCATTAATTGGAAAGCCTCTGCCCGCAGAAACCAACTAATGGTAAACCAATATGTAAATGAAAAATCGCAACAAATTTATAATGTAATTGATATGGGCCGAATGATGAAGTCGCCATTTAACAACCTTACATTATTAGATTATGCCATAAATGCAAGCCTAGCATTAAGCAACGTTGCCTTAAACAAAAACGACAAAGCCGGCTTAATTACCTTTAGCCACAAATTAGAAACTTTTATAAAAGCCAATGAGCAAAGCGGACAGCTTAGGCAAATTTTAGAAAGCCTTTACCACCAAACTACCGATTATTTAGACAGTGATTTAAACCTATTATATAGTAACCTGCGCACAAAGGTTACCAAAAGAAGCTTAGTAATATTATACACCAATTTTAACAGTTTGATAAGTTTAAAACGGCAGCTAAAATATTTGCGCTTAATTAACAAACGGCATCTGCTCGTAGTTGTATTTTTTAAAAATACAGAACTGCAACAATTAACAGAAGCACCAGTTACCAACACGCAATCGGTTTATGTAAAAACTATAGCCGAAAAACTGCTTTACGAAAAACAGTTGATTGTAAAAGAGCTAAAAAAATATGGCATATATTCGGTATTAACCGCACCACAAAAACTTACCCTAAATACCATAAATAAATACTTAGAAGTAAAAAGTAGAAACTTGATTTAATTTCTTTTTTTGAAGCGAAACAGTTTTACTCAAATAAACACCCCTCTTGCTTTCCACTCCAATCTTTCCCAACCCTGCGGGTATGGCAAAGGATTTCCGTTGCAATCAAGGCTAATATGGCCACCTCGCCCAGCCGTGGTAATTATACTAATTTGGTATTAATACACAATAAGTGGTATCGCTTTAGCCACTTCTGTTACGGGCAACTTACAAACTTTATTTTGACAAACATAAATAGTAGTTTGCCCAGCTTGAAATTTGTTTTTTAATAAAGCCAAATTACCTTCATTCTTTCCACCTAAAAATATGGTATTTG
>Ga0209831_1000408_pt1 | contig 41314 bp, 27 predicted proteins | sample Maine_Asex4_meta_FD_187451 | JGI IMG/M metagenome (GOLD analysis project Ga0209831, IMG submission 187451) | Marine algal microbial communities from Maine, USA - Maine_Asex4_metaG (SPAdes) (version 2) | ecosystem: Host-associated > Algae > Red algae > Unclassified | place: Maine, USA | collected... | reverse complement strand
GGGGACGTGGTGTACGTCGGCGGCAACTTCGGCCGCATCGATTCCACGCCGGTGGAGAGGACGCCGCAGGACAAGGGCATCTCGATGCTGGCGCTCGATGCGAGTGACGGCGCCGTCCGGCCGGAGAGGTTCATCCCGGACGTGGGCAACAACAGGAAGGCCCCGACGGTGCACGACATCGAGGTGACCGAGTTCTACGTCATCATCGCGTGGGGCGGTCCGAACATCCTGACCTTCCACTCGCTGTCCGGTGAACAGCTTCGCCAGCACAACGGCAAGGGCGATGTGCAGGCCCTCCAGGTGGTCGGCGATCACGTCTTCGTCGGTCATCACGGCGAATACTTCGGTTCCTCGCAGAGCCCGATTCCGCCGGAAGCCGTCGAGAGCATCAGCCCGCGGATTCTCGTCCCGTACAAGTTCCACAGCTTCCGCATCGACGACGGCAGCTTCGAGGTGGAGCAGACATGGAAGATCGCGGGCATCTTCGGCGTGTGGGGCATCGCCGTCGGCGAGGACTCGATCTGGATCGCCGGGCAGATGTTCCGGGCCGGCCTCAACGATCGGGCCGTCGAAGGGCTGGTCAGGTTCCCGGTGCAGGACTAGGCAGTGCCCCTTGTCTCCGGTCCGGATCGGTCAGCTCCGTGCTGAACATCGGGCAGGTCGACCTTCGACCGCCGATCCTGTCCCTGTCGATCTCCCTCCATCAGGCAGGGGGCGGTAACGTGCACGGAGCGAACGGGTCCGCGTTGCAGGCCTGCCGGCACGACAGCTTGCATGGCCCGACAACGGTTTCGGGTATCGAGGCCGGACCGGCACATCGTATGGTGAAGCGGTCGGGCGCGAGGGTGAGGAAGCGGCGTGCCGTTTCGCCCCGAGGGCCGGGTGATCGTCCTTCACGACGTCACGTGTCACCCTCGTGTGAAGCGATGCTCCGATCCCGTGCCCCGACCGATGACTGCCTGGGAAAACGCGACGGCTTCAACACGTTCGCTCGTGAAACGCAGTACAACGGCGTCTTCTCCGGGATTGCGCCGTCCCGGTGATCCGGCCGCGACGGTTCGCACGAGAAAGGTGCGCCGCGATTCGCCGATGGCGCTTCGGCTGGACGGCGACGCGGCGAGACCGGACACGCGATCGCGGTGCGACCGGAATCGGCAGCGTGCGATCCGGAACGACGGAATCGGCCGCGGACCGCGACGCGACCGAGAGTTGACATGATTTGACAATGAATTGCTGATCTTCATTGAAACGAAAAGTACAATGTTTCCTTAAGTCAGCTGATGCTTTTATTCGATGATGAAATCGCCTCAGAACGGATACGCCCGCTATTTCTTCACGTCTGCAAGAAGAGCTACTGTTCATGGGCTATTGAAGGAGAAGTAGGAAGTGATCCAACATGCAGCGAACGACACCGATATCGTAGTGGAGAGCGCACTGCCGGATGCGAGGCGCAGGGCGCCGATCGAGCGTCGCACCGGTCGAGCGGACGGCCGGAGCACGCGCATCGAGAGGCGCAGTTCGGGCGCGGCCGCGAATTCGGTAGGCCTGGCGACGAAGACCGTCGGACTCGGGATCGCCGGGCCGGGCAGGCCCCGCAGCGCGGTTCAGATCCTGAGCGTACCGTCCGCTCCCCGCAGCAACATCACCCTGGACCTGCTGAGCATATTCGGCAGCTTCCTGGCCGTTCATCTCGTCTACTTCAGCGGCCTGCACTTCACCTCCTACCGGACGGTCACCCTGTTCAGTGCGGTGGCGTTCCTGACCTTCGCGCTTTCAGCCGCAGGGGTGTACCAGACCAATCGCCTGCAGGGCCTGCGCAGCGAGCTGTCGAAGCTCGTCCTCTGCTGGCTGTGCGCGTTCGCCGCCATCGGGCTGTTCGCCTTCCTCAGCAAGACGGCCGAGGAGGTCTCCCGCTTCTGGCTGTCCGCATCGATGTTCTGCTCGCTGTTCATGCTGGTCGGCCTGAGGGTCTTCCGGTCCACGGTATTCACCGTGGGCAAGGAGGTGCGCAGCAAGAACGTGGTCCTGTACGGCAGTGCGGACAGGATCGACGAGGCGTTGCTGGACCTGTCCGAAGCGTCCGGATCGAGGGTCCGGGTCGTGGGCACGTTCGAGCACACGCCGACGTTGCCCAGGCACGGGCAGGTGTCGAGATCTCATGACGACGTGGCCCAGAAGGCGATCGAGTTCATAGAGAGCGAAAGGCGGACCGGGGGAGCGATCGAGCAGGTGTGGATAGCCCTGCCGGCACACGAGTCCAGGTGCGTCGAGGAGCTGTCCGAGAGACTGAGCGACAGTTCGGTCGACGTCTGCGTCGTTGCCGATCGGTACACGGACCGGCTCCTCGACGGGGAAGTGACCCGAGTAGGCCAGACCAGGGTCGCGAACGTGTCGGACGTCTCGCTGTCGCCGGCTGCCGATCAGCTCAAGCGCGTCTTCGATGTCGTCCTGGGTACCGTCGCGTTGCTCCTGCTCGGCATTCCGATGGCGATCATCGCCGTGCTGGTCAAGCTCGAATCGTCAGGTCCGGCGATCTTTCGGCAGAAGCGATACGGCGTGGACGGGCAGGAGATCGAGGTGCTGAAGTTCAGGAGCATGTTCCTGCACGACGACAATGAGGTGCGTCAGGCGACCAAGCATGACGACCGGGTGACCCGCGTGGGTCGGACCCTGCGACGCCTGTCGCTGGACGAACTGCCGCAACTGCTCAATGTTCTCCAGGGCACCATGTCGCTGGTGGGACCAAGGCCGCACGCGGTCGCGCACAACGAGATGTGGCGGCACGAGATCCGGGGCTACATGCTCAGGCACAAGGTTCGGCCCGGTATCACCGGGTGGGCGCAGGTGAACGGCTGGCGCGGCGAGACGGACACGGCCGACAAGATGGAGCAGAGGGTCGTGCACGATCTGGAGTACATCCGCAACTGGTCTCTGTGGCTGGACATGAAGATCCTGTTCCTGACCGTGTTCAAGGGCCTGTACGGCCAGAACGTCTACTGACACGACGTTCCCCTCGCACGGACGGGGGAAAAGGTTCCACCAGCAGGCCGGGGTCCCGACGGCGCTTCAGTGCGGAGCCGAGGTTGCCGACAACGCCCGGGTGGGGCGCCGGTGCGAAGCCGGCGCCGGTCGGACCCCGTTCGATGGCCGGCCCGGATGCGCACCTTCCACTTCCGTTACTGTGCGCAACGCGGCCTGTACGGTCGAACCGGTATGGGGCATGGGCTCCGCCGTTTTCCAGGGCAAACTTCAGGGAGCGGTGCGGTGTTGCGTAGAGACCAGGTCTGCACGGACGTCGAGGAGTTCTCGCAGGCCCGGGTCGTCACCTTCATCAACCCCTACAGCCTGTTGAAGATCGAGCAGGCGGATGTCTCGTTGCAATCGTTCGACAAGATCTGCATCGACGGCATGGCGCTCAAGATGTTTCTCGGTCTCGTTTACCGCGATTCGACCATACAGCGCCTCAGCTTCGACTTCACCTCGGTGGCCCACCTGGTGTTCGAACGGGCTGCCGCCCGGGGAGAGCGGGGATTCATCCTCGGCTCCGACGAGGCGTCGAACGCGACATTCCTGACCCGGATCTCCGACATGTTTCCCGGAATCGATCTTGCAGGCCGGTCAGGCTACTTCGCCGATGCCGGGGAGTTGTCGCAGACCCTCGAATCGCTGTCCGGCTCGCCCTACGATTTCGTCGTCCTGGGCATGGGTGCCGTGAAGCAGGAGAATGCCGCCAGCGCTCTCGTCGACCTGGGCTACCGGGGCCGCGTCTACACCTGTGGCGGGTTCATCCATCAGACGGCGATGTCCGGTGGCGAGTACTACCCGGGCTGGGTGGACCGGTACAACCTGAGATTCGCCTACCGCATGTTCAAGGAGCCCGCGACCGTGCGACGCTACCTCATCGACTACCCGCGAGCCTTCGGAATGCTGGTCCTGAACATCGGGAAGTTCAGGCACTGACATGCGCGGTTTCCTGGGAGCGTCGTTTCGCAGTTTCATCGGGCGCCTGACCGGAGCCCTCAGTGCGCTGTTCGCGTCGTACTCGATCACGTCGAGCCTCACGATAGGCGAGAGCGGGCTGTTCTTCCTGAGCCTCGGTTTCGCCATCTTCTTCTCGCACATCCTGAAGTTCGGGCTGGACACGTTCGTGCTGAAGAAGTGCTCCATCCTGGCAAGCGAGTCCAGGCACGGCGACTTCCTGTCGATGGTGCTGGCGTGCGCGTTCATCTCCATCGTCGGCAGCCTGCTGTTCTACGCGACGACCCATGTGGCGGAATGGCTCGGTGTGTACGAGTACACCCGCTACGTGATCCTGATCTTCCCGGCGGCGATAGCGATGGCACTGATGGGCATCATCGCCCACTCCCTGCACTCCATGAGCTTCGTATTCACCGGCACCATCACCAGCACGTCGATCAACTACGTCCTGCTCTCGCTCTTCGTCTGGACGCTCTCGCCGGCCGATGCGGTCGAGGCGATCATGTATTTCTCCGCAGGCTGCTTCATCGCCCTCGCGGTGCAGTTCGTGGTGGCGGCGCTGCTGTTCCACCGCAAGGGCTTCACCTTCTCGAAGCTGCGCGAGGCACGGCTGCTGCGCTTCGACCATCACGAGATCTTCCGGACCACCGTTCCCCTCTGGATCGTCGTCATATCCCAGCAGCTGAACCAGTGGGGCGCGCAGTTCATATCGTCGGTCTACGTGGAGGAGGGCGATCTCGCGTTGCTGGCGATAGCCATGAGGATCGCGCTGATCGTGTCGATGATCCTGACGTCGGTCAACATGGTGGTCTCGCCGAAATTCGCCTCTCTGTACCACGCCGGCGAGATCGACAAGATCGAGGCGGTCCTGCTCAGATCCCTGAAGCTTCTGACGGTGGTGTCGGTGCTGGTATTCACCTTCATCATCTTCTTCGGCGGTGATCTGCTTCGGGTATTCGGGCCCCAGTACGTGGAAGCCAGGGTCATGTTGTCGATACTGGTGTGCGGCCAGCTGGTCAACGCGTTGACAGGCCCCAGCGGCCGGCTGCTGATGATGAGCGGATTCGAGAAGGACATCCGCAACTCGTCCCTGGTGGTGACCGTGCTGGGGCTGTGCCTGGCCTTCGTCCTGGTCCGCTGGTACGGGGTGGTCGGAGCGGCCGTGGCGACGGCCGTGACGATATCGGCCCAGAACATCTTCCTGGCCTACCTGGTCAAGAGCCGGGTGAACATCAGCCTCTTGAAGGTGTACGCGAACATCTTTCGCTAGCGGGTCGATCGGCACGCCGGGCGTGAGCGCACCGGCATCGATCCCTGCGCCGACACGCGTGACGGTATCCGCAATCTGATCGAACGGTCCTCAAGTATTTCCGGGAACGGGTCGCCATTTTGAACGGGTCGCCACTCTGGCCGACCCTCCCTGGTTCGGTTCATCGGTCTGCCGCGTGGACGGTCGAGCCCGGGGCACCGGAGGCGCTCGATGACACGATCCATCCTTTCCCGGACGCGGAGCTCTCGCGCGTGCACGCTGGCGCTGGCGGCAGCGCTGGCGAGTGCGACGGGGTGCGGCGACGGCGGTAGCCGAGCCGACAGCCAAGGCGGTAGCGAAGCCGACAGCCAGGGCGGTAGCGAAGCCGACAGCCAGGGCGGTAGCGGAGCCGGCAGCCAAGGCGGTAGCGAAGCCGACAACCAGGGCGGCAGCGAAGCCACCGGCAGGGACGCGGTCGTGGTGGCTGAACTGGAGCGCGAATCCCTGCACTTCTGGCGGGTACGCGCCCTGAGCGCGGATGCGGGCGGACCCTGGAGCGAGCCGTCCTACTTTCTGGTCCTGGCCGAGGCGCAATCTCGGGCTGCGCCGGCACGCCCCCCGGTGCAGCCTGACGAAGCCGGCTTCCGGGCGTCCGGTCCGGCACCCGCGACGCAGCGGATGGCGGGTGATGCGGACCCGGACCAAGTGGCGCTCACCAAGGTCGATGTGGAGGTGACCGGTGTGCTCGAGAGTTTTAACCTGCCCGTTCCGGTGTGGGGTCCGGTCGAGGCGGCCACCGGCTACGAGGTCGAGATCGTCGCCGCCGAATCTGAGCAGCGTGTCGTCAGTGTCCTGCTGCCGGAGGCGCAAGCGTGCGGTCCGATCGGCTGCACGGTGCGGCTGGTCGAGAACCGGGTGACGGACAACCAGTACCCCCGCGCCGAGATCGATCGACGTGAAGGCGATCCGGCCCGGCCGGGTCTGCTTCGGTTCTCGGGGGAAGGTTCCCGGGACCCCGACGGGGTGATAGCGCGGTATCGATGGCGCATCGAAGGCCGCTACATCGGCGAGGCCGAAGGCGCAGCGTTCGAGTACCGGTTCGACGACTCCGGCAGCCATCGCGTCGGCCTGGCCGTCACCGACGATGCCGGTGCGACCGCACTGACGTACGTGGATGTCGACACGGCGCTGGTCGACACGTCGGCGTCCCCGACCTCAGGCGGTGGCGACGAGGTCCCGAACGTGCCCGGAGCGGCCGGCGGCGAGTCGCCGGAGGAGCCGTCGAGAAAGCCCGCGCCGGAACTCGGGTCGGCCGCGCCGGAGCCTGAACCCGCACCGGAGCCCGCACCGGAGCCCGTACCGGAACCCGACGGCGACTTCGCCGATCCGATCACCGTCTCGGCGGTGCGGACGTGGAATGTCGCGGGCGAGGTGCACAGGGTGATGACCGTCGGCGACACCTTGTACGTCGGGGGCGATTTCACCGAGATCTACGGCCCGGACGGCGACCGGTTGCCACGCACCTACCTGGCAGCCTTCGACCGCTTCACCGGCGAGCCGACCGACTTCGCGCCCGGGCTCGACGACAACGTGCGGGCGTTCGCCGTGTCGCCCGACGAGCGGACGCTCTACGTCGGCGGATCGTTTCTCGAGGCCGACGGGCGGAGCCGCAAGCGGGTCGCAGCCTTCGACGTGCGCAGCGGTGCGCTGACCGGCTTCAACCCTCCGACGCCCAACCGGGCCTTGCGGGCGATCGCGGTGACCGACGAGCGGGTGTACCTCGGTGGCCTGTTCACCAGGATCGGCGGTCGGGACAGACCGTACGTGGCCGCCTTCGATCCCGCCACCGGTACCCTGGACACCGGGTTCGTCGCCTCGCCGGGCGACAACGTCAAGGCGCTGGTGGCCGGGCCGGAAGGTCTGTGGATAGGCGGTGACTTCTCCAGCGTGAACGGCGTCGGGCAGCGCGGACTCGGCCTGGTCGATCTGGTGGACGGGTCGCTCGAGCCGAGCGACGATGTCACCGCCGAGGTGATCGACCTGGCCGCCTCGGACGACCAGCTGTTCGTCGCCGTCGGCGGCCCGGGCGGCAGGGCCGCCGCGTTCGATCGAGCCACCGGTGAGGAGCAGTGGACCATCTCGAGTGACGGGAACTTCCAGGCGGTGGACGTGGACGAGGGGCGCTACGTGTACTTCGGCGGTCACTACGAGATCGTCGAGGGCAACACGGATGCGGACCGCATGACCCGTCACGACAAGCGCACCGGCAGGATGGACGTGTCGTGGCTTCCCAGGGTCAACGGCATCCGCTCGATCAACGTCCTCGACGTGAGGGCGGACGGCCTGTACGCCGGCGGCGATTTCACCAAGGTCGATCTCGAACCGCGGGAAGGGTTCGCCATCCTGGCCGGTCGGACCGACTAGCGCGAAGGGGATCGTGCCTGGGCGTCAGGGGGCCCCGCCGTCAGGGGCGATCGAGTCGGACGCTGTGCACCTCGCCGCGGAAGGCGTCATCGGTATCGAGTTCCTGATCCGGGCACATCGGCTTGTTGCCGATGGCGACGTTCTCGCCGAACGATTCCGGCGAGCCGCATTCGCCCGCCCGCGGAGCCACGGCACCGAAGCCTGAGGGCAGTCGCTTCGTCACCTGCAGGACATCGATGCCACGGGTCGTGTCGGTCAGCTCCACCCGCAGCGTGTCGGTCTCCCGATCGATCGTGCAACGGCCCTCCAGGGTGTCGCCGTCCAGTATCCAGGCATGGCTCATCGCGATCTGGGCGGCCGCCCTCGGCGTGTCGGGCTCGTCGTCGTTGACCAGGCACTGGAAGAAGACCCGCTCGGACCGGTTCTTGCGGATCTGCAGCTTCCACTGGCCTCCGGCGTTGTTGAAACGCCCCTTCTGCACCAGGTTCCAGGTCTCGTTGGGCCCGAGGGCCTCGATGTCGAGAACCGATCGATCGATCATGAATCGCACGGTCACGGCCATCGACCCGGCGCCCGGGTTGAAGTCCGTGTGACGGGCGCCGTCGATCAGGATGATGCTGTCGCGCTCGCCGTTGAATCCGGCCCGTGACCCGTCGCGATCCACCTCGCCGTCATCCCCCTCGCCGGGGGAGTAGCCGACCTGGCCGTCGCTGCCCCGCACCACGGACGGATCGTCCCGATCACCCGGCGTTCGGGTGTCGACGATCGGCCCGGTGGCCTGCTCGAACGTCCAGTGGGCGATCGTGTCCGGTGTCGCACCGACACCGGGCGACAGCGCGCACAGCACCGCTAGCAGGGCCGTCCTGACGGGACGGGGCGCAGGGAGCGAGCCCTTCACGGACGGACCCGCTCCTGACGACTGCAAGAAAGAGCTGATGACCATTTCGGTATCCGGAACTCGCCGACCTTGTCTGCGGGGTGGCCTGCGGGATGGCCTACGGGGTGGTATCCACCAGCACATCGTAGTCGATCACGCCGCTGCTGATCTTCACGGCTACCGACCACCTGCCGGCCGAGGCGGCCACCGCCGACATCGTGGCCGGCGAGCCGCTGCCATCGGTGACGCTGTCGATCGAGGACCGGGTCTCGTCGCGCAGGAACACCTTGACCTCGGCATCCGGGTCGTCCCAGACGACCCGGGCATCGACCTGTTCACCGACCTCGACGTCGAACCGGAATACCTGCCACGAGCCGTCGACATCGCTGCCGCTGGAGCTGAACTCGAAGTCCGCCAGCGGTTCGGGCACCACGAAGTCGGTGGTGGTGTTCACCAGGACGTCGTAGCGGATCGCGCCGCTGTCGATCTTGACCGCGATCGACCACTCGCCGCTGGTCTGCGCCACCGTCGACAGCGCGACCGGCGATGCTCCGCGGTCGGTGTCGCTGTCGAGCGAACGACGGGTCTCGTCGCGCAGGAACACCTTGACCTCGGCATCCGGGTTGTCCCAGGCGACCTGCGCCTCGACCAGCTCGCCGGCGGTGACATCGAAGCGGAACACCTGCCACGAGCCGTTGCTTTCCGTACCGCTGCTGGTGAAGTCGAAATCGGCACGCGGCTCCGGCGGACCCTGATCGGGGTTCACCTGGACGGTGTAGGCGGTACTGCCTGCCCGGAAGGCGATGGAGGCGGTGTAGGTGCCACCGGCTCCGGCGGGTGCGCTCAGCCACTTCGGCGAGCCGGCCGACGTGGTGTCGGAGTCGACCAGCACACCGTTCGCGTCGCGCAGGAAGAACCGGATCACCGCATCGGTGTTCTGCCAGTCCAGGCGCACCACCACCGGCTCGCCGGGTGCGACCGGGAACTCGAACTTCTTGAACCTACGGACCTCGGTGGAACCCGACGCCTCGAACTCGAACTGCGCACCGTCCGGCCCCTCGAAGGTCACGCCTTCGGACAGGAAGGCCAAGGCATCGGTGTTCCAGTCCCGCCCGTCGATGGTCGGGCCGCTGATCGACTGGATGGTGCCGGACACGACGGCGGAACCGTCGAGGTCGGCGCGGTAGAGGAAGCCGTTGGTGTAGCCGAAGTACAGGTGGTCCCCGACCACGTCCATGCCGCTGACGTTGCTCCACGGGATGTCGCCCTGCTGATCGGCGACGTGCTCCTCGTTGCCGAAGTACGGGCCGGCCGGCGTGAACGCGCGCCACATCAGCCGGGAGTCGCCCTGCACCGTGTAGTAGACCCGGCCCTGCTCGTAGTCGAAGAACATGCCGCCCAGCCTGGACAGCGCCCACTCGCTCTCGCCGAGGCCGAACAGGTTGACCCGCTCGGCCGGTTCGAACGTGCCGTTCTCGAGCTGGCTCGACCACATCCGGCCGTCGCCGTCGGCGTGGAACAGCTGCCCACCGACGAACATCGCGCCGCGGGCGTCACTCCAGCCCGCATCGAGCATCTGCAACGGGGCGCCGAGCGTGGTGCCGTCGAACGAACTGCCGTCCAGCGCGCTGCCGCGGGGGGTGACCAGGGTGGTCGGCAGCACCGGGCCGACCGGCCTGGAGAGGGTGTCCGAGGTGACGGGCAGGAACTTGAGCTTGGCGTGTTCGCTGCCGTTGAGGAAGTTGGTGTCGTCACCGAGGTACAGGCCCTCGTCCTCGGCGATCATGGCGAACACGCCGACGCCGCGCGGGCTGCGGTCCGAGCGCCAGTCGAGCAGCGTCAGCCCGTTGGTCGGATCGATCGCGGCCAGACCGCGGCGGGGCACGGAACCGGGACCGGCGGTGCGCCCGTCGCTGGTGGTGTCGTTGTTCAGCCAGCGGAAGTGGCCGCCGGCGTAGATGGCGTGATCGGTCGAGACGACCTCGAACACGGAATCGCCACCGGTGTAGTTGACCCAGGTCGGCTGGACATCGGCATCGTCCAGGTCGTCGAAGTCGAACCTCACCACCGAGTCGCAGGCCGGTTCGGTGGGACGGTTGAAGAACCGCCATCCCGAGGAGCCGGCGATGAAGTAGGCGTCGTCGGGGGAGATGTCGATGCCCCGGATGTACTGCGGGAACTTGCTGGCAGGGCACTGGACGTCGTAGACATCGGTGTTCCAGGTCGACACCCGTGCCTGGCCGTCCAGCTCGATCACCGCCAGGCGCGAGCGGCTGATGCCGTCGATGCTCAGGAAGTTGCCGATGAGGACCATGAGCTGCCCGTCGGAGGTGATGTCGATGTCGTCCACGCCCTGGACACCGGTGGTGCGGGTGGTCGAGATCGTGCCGTCGAAGTCGAGGTTCAGGCTCGGGGATACGGCACCCGTGGAGGTGTTCACCGCCGCGAGGTTCTCGACCGACGTCTGGCTGACACTGGTGAACGAGCCGCCGATGTAGAGTGTGTCGTCCAGCCGCACCAGGGTGTTGATCCGTGCGTCCGGCCGGGCGCCGAACCCGGACACCCGGTCGCCGTTGGCGTCGATCTTCACCAGCCCGCGGCGATTGCCCTCGCCGTTGATCATGGTGAACGCGCCGCCGGCGAACACGCCCGTGCCCTCGCCGGTGGTCTCCAGCGCCAGGACCTTGCGGTTCAGGACCGGATCGAAGTCGCGCAGGATGTTGCCGGTGGACTTGCTGTAGGCGAACAGGTACGGCTGATCGAAGGGGGCGCCGTTGCGCGGATCGCGGACCTGGGTGAAGGTTCCGCCCACGAACACGGTGTCACCGTCGACGGCGATGGCCTCGACGCGTCCGTCGACCACGCCCGGGGTGTCGAACGTGGCGAACTCTGACACCAGCGAGGTGTGCGTCGCGCCGAGGTCGGCGCGAGCTTCCTGGCTCGGGGCCAGCAGGGACGCTGCCAGCACGCTCGACCAGAGAACGGCGGCCATGGCGGCTGCCGGTCGTTGCGGGCGGCCGGCGATCCGGCGGCCGGCAACCCGGCGTCCGGCGACCCGGCGTGGATCGTGCACGGAATGGCGGGGCTTGGATGTCGGGTTCATCGTGAAGAACCTCCTTGTTGACGGGTTGACTTCGACCGGACGTGTGGCCGCAAGACTCGACCGTGACCGGCCGGCGGGGCGCATGGCCCGGGATGCGATGCGATCCGGGTCGGGCGACATTCCCGAGGATCGCGGCGCAGGATGTCGTCGGTACCGGCGGGCGCCGGCGCGCGGTGATCGATGCCGCCGGCAAGCGGCGAGCGAACCGCTCCACGAACCCGTTCGCGGGCCGTGGTTGAATCGTCATGAAAGCCTACACGGCTGCCCGATACCGATTTGTGACTTGCTGTGTCATTTGCGTGGCATCGGATGCGTTCCAGTACCGGTTTCGGAAACGGAACGGTTATCGGTTGCCGGGTCAGGAGAAACGGATCCACCGTCACGAGGGGGGGTCGGCGACGGCTGGTGCGCTCCTTGCGTCCGTGGGGTTGCGCAGCGCACGCGCCGGGGTGCTGCACCGGTTCGCGAATGCTTGACCTTGTAGACAACGCGAATCCGGCAATATCGACTACCGTTCGCGGGAACAAATCATGCGATTGCGGCATTATGCACGCCCGCGTTCATGTACGAGAATCGTGCATGTGAGAATCGTTCATGACGTCGGCAACCGGGATGTCGATGAGATGTCGGTGGGAATGTCGGCGGGACGTATCTGCAGCAGCGTGTGAGAGGTGATCGCTTCGTGACGGTGTTCGACTTTCCCGCCGCCCGCGTCTCGATGTGTCGTCGGAATCCCGTGTATCGGTGACGCCCTCGATCGCTGAAGCGTCATTCGGTCGCTTGTGCGGTTCGCAGCCCGAAGATGACGGGTCCGGCACGACGGGCCACGCGCTTGCGCGTTCGCGAAAGGGGTGACGACCATCCGTCGCATCGGACCGTCACACCGGCACGCGCTGACGGATGCCGCAACCATGGAGCTTGCAGATTGATGACGGGAACAGATTGATGGTGAACGATTCAGCAGCCGCAGCCGCTCTTCACGCCGTCGAGCGGGTCCTGAGCGGTGACCAGCCGGGATTCGAGCTGGTCGATGGCACCATCGATGGCCCCGTCGAGCGATTCGTCGTCGTTCCCGCGCGCGGCATGCCGCGATTGCTGCTGCCGCTGCCGACACCGGCGATGCGGGCGGCACTGGGCAGTTTCGTGGGGGACCGCCCCTGGGCCGGTCTGGCCTCGCCGCTCATCCGGGCCGCCGCCAGGGTGGGCCGCCCGCTTCGCGTCAGCCGGGAGCTCTCGCTGCGGTCCGGGTCGGCCACCATGTCGCCGTTGCGGGCGTTGCTGGCATCGGTCCTGGGTCGCGACGATTTCCACCTCGCCTTGCGGCTCAGCTTCGGTCGTCCGAACGCCAAGACCGTCGTCGCGGCGATCTCCGGCAGCGGCGAGATCCTGTGCTTCGCCAAGATCGGCTCCGAGACCATGACGGACGATCTCGTCGCCCACGAGAGCCGGATCCTGGAGCGCTTCGCAGGCACCGCCGACTCGCCCGTGCTGATGCCCCGTCGGCTCTACGCCGATCGCTGGGCCGGCGGTGGCAACGTGTTGATCACCGAACCGCTGCAGCTGGAACCGCTGCCGCGACACGCGCCCGCCGTTCACCGCGCCGCGGACGCCTTCGCGGCCGCCAGCCTGGTGTCGAGCGGCACCCTGCGCGACAGCGACTACTGGCGCCGGATCGCCGAGCGGATCGCCGGGATCGGCGAGAATGGCGCGACCGGTGCAGGCATCGGCGACACCATCGAACGGATCGAGGCGGCGTGGGGCGGTACCGGCCTGGACTTCGGCGCCAGCCACGGTGACTGGTCTCGCGCCAATGTCGGACTGGTCGGGGGGCGCGTCGCCGCGCTCGACTGGGAGCGCTGCACCGATCTGGCACCGCGGGGAATCGACATCGCCCACTTCGCCGTCCTGGAGACCTCGAGCCGTTCGCGCGGTCGGTCGCTGGACATCGAGCGGGTGGCCGGCAGCACGCGGCAGTATCTGGAGGAGGCGGGTCGACCGCCGGACGATGCGAAGCCGCTGGTGATACTGGCCTTCCTGGAGATGGTCGTCCGGTTCATGACGGCGCAGCGTGCCGGATTGAGAACCGCCGACTCGAAGTTCGAGCCTGCTTTGCAGGCGGGGTTGCAAAACTGGTCCGCATGAGCGGGCCTCCTGGGAAATGATGAAACTAGAGACTCTGCTCGATCGGGTGCCCACGGCGATGCGCCAGTCGGTACGGCGCAACGGTCGTCGACTGCTGCTCGAGGCCTCCCTCGTGGCGCGCAAGCGCGAAACGGATCGTCCGCCACCCGATTTCGTCATCGTGGGGGCACAGCGGTGCGGAACGACATCGTTGTTCCGGGCCCTGGCGAAGCACCCGGCGATGATGTCGAACGTGCTGGATGCCAAGGGTGTGCACTACTTCGACACCGATTTCGACCGCGGTCTGCCGTGGTACCTGTCGCACTTTCCGAGCCGGTCGGACCGGGAGGAGCATGCCGCCAAGGTCGGGCAGCCGCCCGTGGTCGGCGAGGCGAGCCCGTACTACCTGTTCCACCCGGCCGGCGCGGAGCGCATGGGGCGCACCATTCCGGACACCCGGCTGGTGGTCCTGCTGCGCAACCCGATCAAGCGGGCCATCTCGCACCACCTGCACATGGTCTGGGAAGGCCACGAGAAGGTCGAGGACATCGACAAGGCACTCGATCTCGAGGCGACCCGCCTGAGCGGCATAGAGGAGCAGCTGCTGGCCGATCCGTCGATGGTCTCGCGGGATCACCAGCACTACTCCTACATGGCGCGCGGTCACTACGCCGAACAGCTGGAACGGCTGTTCGGCCACTTCGACCGTGACAAGGTGCTGGTGATGGCGACCGAGACGCTGACGGGCGACAGCCAGGCGAGCATGGAGAAGATCCAGCGTTTCCTCGGGTTCGAACCCCATGCGGCGACCGACCTGGGCAAGCGCAACGCCAGTGCCAGGTTCGAGCCGCGACCCGAGACGCTGGAGCGGCTGTCCGCGGAATTCGCCGAATCGAACAAGCGGCTCGCCGAACTGGTCGATATCGAGATTCCCTGGCTCTGACGCCGGTGCACTATCCCGCCGGGCGTGACGTGACGTGACGTGCCCGGCGGGGTCGGCGGGGTCGGACCGGGCGTCTACCCGGACACGCTCGTGTCGTAGCCGTACTTCTTCATCAGCGGCAGGGTCAGGGTCGATATCAGTCGCTGCTGACGCTTCGGCATCTTCTGACGCCAGGCCTCGTCGGGGCGCAGTGCGACCCAACCCGACTCGTGACGCATCGGGTTGCCCGCGATGGTGTGCGAGGCACCGAGCTTGACGCCCTCGGGGCCGATGAACTCGCTCAGATCGAGCGTGTCCGGGGCGCCGATGACGGCGAGTGCGTCGCGCAGGTGCTTCTCGGGCTCGAGGACCAGGTCCTCGTATTTCAGCTGTATGCGAGGGGATTTCGACGAGACCGCGTGCATCTCCAGGTTGTAGGCCATGTACCGGGCCGCACCGGTGGCCACGTTGTACCGGGGCATGTAGCGCGTCCGGTCCAGATCGTCCGTCATGTGGACCTGCTTCATCCATGAGTTCAACGTACCGCGCGGGTCGCGGACCAGGTGGACGATGCGGGGTGACAATCCTTCGGTACGCTGCAGGATGGCGCCGAACGAGGCGATCTTCGAGGAATCCACCACGACGCGCGCACCCGATACCTTGCGGATGGATCGGTACAACGGCCGCAGGAACTCGCCGTACTCGGCAACGGCACGATCGGTACGTTTCCTGAGACCCGGCCTGATGAGCGCGGGCACGTGCCAGGGCTTGTCGGTGAGGGTGCGCAGCCGTTGCAGGTGCGGAACCGAAAGCGTGTGCCAGCCACCGTACGCCTCCTCGCCGACGGCCTGCCAGAAGTCGCAGGCACTGAACCGGCTGCCGCACCCGCACACCCGGTCCTCGATGATGCCGCGCAGGAAGATGTCCCGGACCTCGCCGACCGCCACGAACCCGGGCACTTCGGCGAGCATCCGTGTGAGCAGCGTGCTGCCGCTGCGCCCCCAGCCGCCGACGAAGGCGATCTCGACATCCGTGGTGTCGTCACCACCTGCAGCTTGAGAGTCAACGGGGTTCACGGGCATGTCATTCCTGGAGGTGAGGGGCGAGCGGCGAGGTGCGAGGGCGTCGCGGCGATGTGCAAGGCTCGGGCCCGGGCCGGGGAGGCCACCGTGCAACGCGACCGGCCCGGGATCTTCATCGACCGGGGCGGTCGGTTCCCCGGCCGGCGTCCCTCGCGGGGCGCCGGCCGGGTCTTCCGGACGGTCTCAGCGACTCCCGACGCGTGACGCCTGCTGGTTGCGCACCAGCTCCGCGGCGACCGGCTTGCGACGTGCCTTCGGACGCGGGGGGGCTTCGCTGGGCACCGCCGTGCCGTTGTACATCGAATCGATGCCGAGGTTGACCGCACCTTCGTCGTTGCGGATGGCCATGATCTCCTGCGCGCTCAGCTTGACCCGCGGATGCTGTACCCCGTCGGCGGCGGTGTAGCCGTAGGCGACCTGCGAATCGTGGTAGCCCTGCTGGCTGTAGTTGCCGGCGTAGGCCGAGACCTTCTCGACATCCACCTGGGTCACCAGCACGCCCTCGATCGGGGCACCGACCCGTTGCAGCCGCGTGATGCCGCGACGCACCAGGCTGATCGAGGTCTTGTGCGACTTGACCACGTACACCACCGAGTCTGCCAGCCGGCTCAGGATCAGGGCATCGGACACGGCCTGGGTCGGTGCGGTATCGATGACGATCCTGTCGTAGTACTGCCCGACCTCCTGGATGATCCTGGCGAACCGCCTGGACGACAGGAGTTCCAGCGGCTGATTGGGTATCGGCCCGCACGGCAGGATGTCGACATGACCTCCCATCTTGCCGCGGTTGATGCACTCCTGCGCGGTGGCGGTGTTCGCGATCAGGTCGCTCAGGCCCTTGCTGTTCTTGCGCAGGCCCACCGCCCTGGCGATGCTGGGCCGTCGCATGTCGCAATCCACCAGCAGCACGCGTTCGAGCTGACCGAGCGAGTAGGCGATGTTCATCGCCGAGGTCGACTTGCCCTCGCCGCGCACCGACGAGGTGATGACGATGACCTTGCGCGGGGAGTTCTGGTCGTTGAGCGTGAGCGCGGTGCGGATCGTGTTGACCGACTCGGCGAACGTGCCGTTCCTGTCCTGGATCTTCCCGGGGCTGAGCGGCAGCGAGGTGTTGCGCTTCATGAGCCCCGACTTGACCACCGGCAGCACGCCGAGCAGTCCCAGGCCCAGCTTGGACTCGACATCGTGGGTGCCCTTGACCGTATCGTCCAGGGCCTCGCGCAGGAAGGCGATGAGCACCGCGATCAGCAGCGAGCCCAGGAAGCCGGCCGCGACGATCATCTCCCGCTTGGGCTTGAACGGCTCGATCGGTATGCGTGCCCTATCGCTGATGAGCGCGTTGGCCGTCTCCAGGCCGTCCTTCGACGCAGCTTCCGTCATCCGGTTGAAGTACTGGGAGTACACGTCCCGCTTGGTCTCCACCTCCTGCTGCAGCGCATCGAGTTCGAATCTCTTGTCACCGATCAGCTGGATCTCCGAGCGGCCGCTGGACAGCTTCGCGTTGATGGCGGTGACGCGCTGCTGGGCGAGCTGGAAGTCCTTGGCGATGGTGTCGGCGGCGCGCTCGACATGGCGCTCGAGCGTCACCGCCAGCGAGGCGAGTTCCGAGTTCCTGTCCAGCACGAGCGGGTGGCGCTCGCCGTAGCGGTTGAACAGCTCGTCCAGCTGGCGCTGCACGCCGCCCAGTTCGGTGCTGGTCCGCTGCACCAGTGCATCGGCCTGGATGGCGGGAATGGCCGCCAGCGCTTCCGGATCGCCGCGCGCTGCCCTCACGTCGTCGTACAGGTCCCGCGCCTCGGACAGCCGGCTGCGTGCCTGGGCCAGTTCGGCGGTGTCGAGCAGCAGCTGCTGCTCGTTGAGCCTGCCCACGCTGCCCTGTATGTCGACCAGATCGTTGTCGCGCTGGAACGTGATCAGCCGCTTCTGCGCCTCGTCGAGGTCGCCCTTGAGGTCCCCGAGCCGCTCGGTCAGCCAGCTGGAGGCGGTGGTCGTCAGCGCGAACTTCGCATCGAGGAAGTTCTGGATGAATTCCTCGCCCACCGTGTTGGCCACCAGCGTCGCCAGTACCGGATCGGCCGATGCGTAGCTGATGTTGACGAGCTTGGTGTTGCGCACCGGCGAGACCTTCAGCCGGGCCAAGAAGGCGGAGATCACCTGTTCCTCGTGCAGGGCGAGCTTCAGCTGCGCAGCGTCGGCGCCCTCCGTGGTGGCGGTCATCGTCGTGGCGTCGTTCAGCTGTCGCGGTGCGATGTCGTCCTGCGCCGTCCTGGCACCTTCGGGCTCCGCCGGCCTGATCCAGTCGATGACCGCGGACGGGGAGATCCTGTCGAGGATGCCGTCCGGCGGCCCGTCCTCGGCCGCCGCGTCGGTCAGCTCGGGGTTGCGCCACAGGTTCAGCCGCCCGATCACCCGGTTCGCCAGCGCTCGCGAGCGCAGCAGCTGGAACTGGGTGTCGTCGTAGTCAGCGCTTTCCGAATCGTCTCCGTACAGCTCCTCGATCGATACCAGGTTCGCCTCCTGGTTCTCGAGCAGCATGGTCGCCGTGGCCCGGTACACCGGCGTGGCGGTGTACGCGTACCAGGCCGCCAGGCAGGTGACGATGGCGGTGAACAGCGCGATCGGGCGCAGGTACTTGCGCACCGTGAACAGGTATTGCTGTATCACCAGCTGATCGGAGGATGACTTGTCCCCGCCGATGCTGCCGTAGGCGTTGTTGCTCATTACCGGACCCGGATGGTTCATGACGGTGAATTCTGCTCGATGGAAGAAGGGGTTCCGGGAGTTATCGGGAGCATCGAGTTCTCTGTGTGAACGGCCGGGCGAAGGAGTGTTGCCGTGCAGGCTCGAATATCGATTGCATGTGGTGTCGTCCTTGGCGGTATGGAACAGGTCGAGAGTCTACTGCTGCGGATGGCAGCTCGTTCGAACAGGTTTCACAGAGTCGGAACCGTGCGATTCCGATCCGGGACGCCCCCGCGCTCGGGCTGCGGGACACCTCGAAACGCCTGGTCGCCTCGCTCCGGACGGGCCGCGTTCGACCGACGATTCCCTACATGGCAGTATCGGCAGACCGGCAGGGCGACTGCAGCCTACCACCGGGCGTTACCCTGCATTATCGTAATAAACCCGCTACCGGTCGGCATCCATGACGTGTCGGCGACCGGGCAGGGCGTTCCGCCGCCGGCGGATCGCGCGGCGGGTCGGAACGGGCAGTAAGAAAGGCTAGGAGTGAAAAGGAGCGCTCACCCGTGCCCGCTTCGACGAACCCGGGCGGCGTGCTCCACGGCGGCGATGCGCACCTCGGCGGGGGCCTCGGCCATGCCCTCCGCGTGCTCGCGAATCTCCCTGACCGCCTTGCTCTCCTGGATGACCAGATAGACCAGGACGGCGACGAACATGGCGTAGCTTGCATCGACGTCCACTTCGATGAAGGTCATCTGCACGAGCAGCACGATCAGGCCGAAGCACACGAAGTACGGACGGGTGATGCGGTACCCGTTCCTGTTCAGCTCGTGAACATCCTTGGTCATCGCGAGCATGCGCCGGTAGAGCGCGAACATGAAGACCAGGAAGGCGACCAGCCCCACCGTGCCGAACTTGAAGAACATGCCCATGTAGGTGCTGTGGGAGCCGACCGGAACACTGAGATCCGGATGGTCCAGCTGCGTTCCGTGACCGATGATGATGGTGTCCAGCGATGACGTCGTCATCTCCCAGATCAGCAGGTAGTTCAAGCCGCGCCCCTCGTTCGAGTGAGCCTTGTCCGTGAGCCTGGACTCGATGCCCTCGTTGAAGCCGGTCGCGAATATCAACCCCACGGCCAGGATGGCGATGAAGCCCGGCAGGAACTTGGCCGGAAGGCTGGTCTTGAACACGAACGGGAAGATGAGCAGCGCGAACGCCAGGCCCATCCAGGTGCTCCTGCTCAGTGCCGAGTAGACGCTGAACAGGTCCATCAGGATCGCCACGACGCAGATCAGCGCCACGAGGCGCTTGCGCTCGGACCAGAACTTGACGAAGAAGTACGCCTTGATGCCCATGCTGGCACAGAGCACGCCGGCCATCGTGTTCGAGTAGAGCATCAGGCCGCGTGGCCGGTTGAACCCGTCCGAGAACCAGGACGCCTCGCTCTGCACGGAACTCTTGTTCAGCATGCCGAAGATGTACTTGGAGCCCATGTCCGGGATGACGTAGGCGCCCACCGACTTGAACTCGATGTCGAAGCCGTTACTCGCCAGGAAGCCGACCACGGTGCACTGCAGGGAGAAGAACAGCAGGGCCAGGTAGATCCGGTCGGTGGCGCCCGGCTTGTTGGCCGCCGCGAACCCCGAGGAGAGCAGCACGAAGAACATGGCCAGGTACACCCCCTCGTTGCGCAGGTAGGAGGCGAACCGGAACGCCGAGGTGATCTGGATGGCGGAGATGAACGTGGCGAACAGGAACAGGGCGAAGAACACCACCTCCGGGGCATGCGCCGTCCGCTTGCTCATCAGATGGGTCATGAGACCGATCAGGCAGAAGATCGCGAAGAAGAACTGATCGATCCCCAGGAACCAGAACCCGATGAAAAAGCCGAAGTAGGCGACCAGTACGCTATGAAACATCCCTGGCTCCCAGCCATCGATCCACCCGGCCGCCCGTCAGTTCGTTCAGCCGTTCCAGATCGTCTTCGAATTCACGGGCGAGTGTCGTGCGCGTGGCCGGTGCCAGTTCGCCCTTCGCGGTGGAGACGCGCTTGAACAGCGCTCCCAGCCCCTTGCGGACACGCTGCGGCAGCAGGCCCCTCAGGGCCGAGTTCACGGGCCCCTCGGCCAGCAGCAGCCGGTGGGCGGTCTTCCAGCGTCCGGACACGACGCCCGACTGGTTGGCCTCGACCACCTCGAACCTGGCCGACGCGGGGTCCAGTCCGATGAACGCCATCACCGCCTTCAGGTGGTGCTCCTGATCCTTCACGAAATCCTCGAAGAAGACGATCCTGACGTTGTCCGGGCCGAACAGGTCGATGTATTGCTTCACCGAATCGAAGTACAGGCTGTTGCGCCTCAGGCCCCAGAACCACTCCCACCCGCGGCCCAGCCGATCCTCCTCGGCCGCCAGCGCCTGCTCGAAGCTCAAGTGCTCGCGCCCGTCCCGCACCAGGTGCTGGTAGTTGCTGAAGGCGCGGCTCACCGGTTCCCTGAGCAGGATGATGATCCTGGCGTCGGGGTTGTGGGCGTGGATGTTGCCGGCCGCCCCCGGGAGCGAGTAGGAGGGGCAGACCTCGCCGGTCAGGCAGCCGCTCAGGCAGCCGGGCGTGCGCCCGAAGTCGTCGATGTACTCGTCCAGCGAGGTGATGGTGGTCTCGTTGACGCTGGTCTGGTCCAGCGGCCCCGAGAACGCGGGCCTGCCGGACAGGCCGAAGCTGAAGTAGTTGGTCTCCTTCCTGTTCGGAAGGCGGACCCCCTCCTGCAGGGCGAGCAGGTCGTGCAACGACGTCGTGCCCGCCTTGGCGACCCCGACGCAGAAGAAGTCCACCTTGAAGTCACCGTCGCTCATGGAAGGTTCGACGTGTGGCTGGCGCGGTGGGTCGCGTGTCTAGGGTGCATCATCCAGATAGTCTGTCCGCAGCCGTTCCTGGTCGCAACGGTAATACCGGTCGAGCAGCTCCTTGCTCGCGGCACTCAACGGCGGCTTTTCGTTGCCGAACACCCTGACCAGCAGCATCCGGTCCACGGTGTAGAACAGGCTGTTGACGAGCGTGGCGAGAACGTTCTTGCGCCGCCACCGTATCGACATGTCCTCGTTGTACCGGTAGCACAGGCGGTTCCTGAGGCGCAGGAACCGCAGCCGCGTCGCGTCGTACACCCCCTGGTTCGACGACCAGAAGGGCACGTCGGCCGCTCGGTCGATGGTGATCTCCAGGAAGCCCTCCAGCTTGCGGATCAGCGTGTCCCGATCGCCCAGGTCCTCCTTCTCGATGATGAGGATCGATCTGCGGTCGAAGTACTGCCGGTAGTTCTCCAGGCAGTCGTGGTACATGCCGTAGGGCAGGATCTCCTCCAGCTTCCGGTATTTCTTCTGATACTCGCCGCTCAGGATCTGCGGGATCACGGCGTTGATGTCGGCGACCGGGGCGAAGCCCAGCTTCACGTAGTGGTAGTACGCGGAGCGGAACCGCTCGACCGGGTCCCTCAGCACCAGTATCAGTCTGGTGGCCGCGTTCTGCTCGTGGATCCTGCGCGGCACCTCGGGCCTGCCGAGATAGCCGGGTCGCTTTATCCCGACCTTCCTGCCCTGTCCGCTGGCGATGATGCGCTCGATCTTCTCCGCGCCGCCGTGGCCGTAGTGGGGGTCCTCGAAGCTTCGCACCTCGCCGCGCGGCATGAAGACCTCGCTCGACTGTTCCAGGAGCCTGTGCACGTAGGTCGACGCCGACTTCTGCGCGCCGATGATGACGAAATCGATCGCTGCGGCATTCATCTCGATATTCCCCGTCACATCCCCGACCGGTGGAACCCTGGCCAGCCGAGCGCAGGGGTCCGGCACGGCGGCTTCGGTCTCGGGGGCATCGGTCCGCGCTGCACGGGCCGCATGCACGTCGTGCTGCCCGGCATCCCGGACGCGTCGCTGACGATGTTTCACCTGCCGTTCCCCTCCCGCCTCTGCGTCGGCACCCCGACGCGGGCCGATTCGGGTCCTGACCTCGGCCCGTGGCACCTGTAGCGGCCCGAATCCGCGCTCTTGAACCTGCATGTGGATCGGATGCGCGATCGGCTCTCGCTCGGGGACCTTCGCGATGGCACGAACGAGGGCGTGCACGGGGCCGCGGCGTGCTCGATGGTCCGGTGTTGCCGGGTGGGGCGAAGGGTGGGTCGAAGGGTGGGTCGAAGGGCCGGCGCAGGGCACGGCTTCACCTGGATGCCGGTCGTTCATGCTGTCGGTCGGTTTCATGTCGGCGCGTCTCGATGGTCTGTCGGCACCATTCTTTGACAAGCACACGACATGCGCATGACACCCTGGTGCGCTACAAGAAGAACGGCTGGTCGCCGATAATCCGTACGCGCGCCTCCGGTCGGTGGGGGTGGCGGTGAAGCCGGCCGAGAATACGCTGCCGTCACCCGGCCACCGTCGGTATCAGGACCGGTCAGACCCTGCCGGAGATGCGTATCGAGATGTGCGTCACACTCTCGATCCCGGGTCCGGTGGCTCCCCCCCTTTGCGTCAAGGTCCCCCATGGTGATGTTCCACGAGACGAGAGGCGTGAGCGTCTGGCTGCTGGCAGTCCTGGCATGGCTGTCAGCCGGGCCGGTGAGCGCGACCGGGGGGCACGCCCTCGATCGGGTGATGAGCGAGGGCGATCGGGTCCACCTGCTGTCGCGCAGCGGGTTCGGGGCATCGCTGGCCGAACGCGCCGCCCTGCAGGGCCTGACCCGGCGTCAGGGCGTCGACCGTATCGTCGCCGGACTGCGCACCACGCCCGCGCGGCCGATGCCGGCGTGGACCCGGCGCCCGTTGCCGCACTACCACGCCCGCGGGTTCCTGCCGCTGGCCGGGCGGGCCGGCTTCGACCGGGCGCGCGATCGCGAGATCGCCTCGCTGCGCAACTGGTGGACGGTGGAGATGCTGCAGACGGATTCGCCGGCCACCGAACGGCTGGTGCTGCTGTGGCACGATCGGGTGCCGACCGCGTACCCGTCCATCGGCCGGCATTCGCTGGCCATGGCGCGTCAGAACGCGCTGTTCCGCCGCTCGCACCAGGGCGACTGGGCCAGCCTGCTCGAGGCGCTGATCCGCGACCCGGCGCTGCTGCGCTACCTGAACGGGGACCGCAACCTGCGCCAGCACCCCAACGAGAACCTCGCCCGGGAGCTGCTGGAGCTGTTCACGCTCGGCGAGGGCCACTACGACGAGAGCACGGTGCGCGAGGCGGCCCGCGCGCTGACCGGGCACGGCGTGAACCTGATCGCCGACCTTTCCTTCGTGCTCAGGCCCGGCCAGCAGGACCGCGACGAGAAGTCCCTGTTCGGTGCGGTCGGGCCGTTCGACGGGGCCGACCTGATCGAGCTGATCCTCGAGCAGCCGGCCGCCGCCCGCCACCTCGCCCGGGTGTACTGGCACCACTTCATCAGCGATCGGGCCCCCGGGGATGCCGAGCTCGACGCGCTCGCCGATCCGTTCCGTGCCTCGGGCCACTCGCTCGCGGTGCTGTACAGGGGCGTGCTGGAGAGCCCGGCCTTCTGGGACGAGGCCCAGCGCGCCACCTCGGTCAAGTCACCGGTCGACATCGCCGTCGGGCTGGCACGCACGCTGGAATACCCCAAGGCCGACTGGGCCGTCCTGCCCACGCTGCAGGCATCGATGGGCCTGGACCTGTTCGCCCCGCCCAACGTCGCCGGCTGGAACGAGGGGGACGCCTGGCTGGCACCGGGCAGGCTGCTGGCCCGCTTCGAGGCCGCGGCCCGCCTGGTCGGATCGGACGGCGCACCGCCGAAGTCCGGCGCGGGTCGAGGCAAGGGCACGCGTCTGACCCTGGACGTGGCGAGCGAGGCGTGGCGGGGGCCGGTCGAGCTGCAGGTGGCGGTGCTGGACGCCGGTGGCGCGACCCTGTGGGAGAGTCCGGTGCAGGCGTTGCAGCAGGGCCGCGATACCGCACGGCAGGGCACGGCGGGCAACCGGGCGGACCTGCCGCGCGAGCGGCTGCACCTGTCGGTTCCGCGGACGGTCCAGCGGCAGGCGGAGGCGGTCCGGGTGGCCTTCCTGAACGACGCCGCCGGCCCGGGCGGTGACCGGAACCTGTATGTGAACCAGGTTCGGCTCGGTCGGGACGTGACCAGCCCGGACGGTGCCCGTCAGGACAGCGCCTGTCCGCCCGACAACGCCGCCCATGCGCTGGACCTGTGGTGCGAGGGCTCGGTGACGCTGGCGCTGAATCCGGTGCGCACCGACATGAAGCCGGGCGACCCGCCGCTGGCTGCGCAGCCCGGCGCGAGCGGCGACGGGCCCTGGTCGGCCTCGGCGGTGCGGGTGCTCGGCGCGCAGCGCGACGACTCGGGGGGCACGTCGAACACCCGGCTGATCCTGGAGCACGTCGCCGGTCCGGACGGGTTCGCAGCGGAGCTGGTCCGAGTGAGCGTTCTGGAACGCAGCAACGGGCAGGTCGAGCTGCAACTCGGCAGCTTCGATTGCCGACCGAGTGATGCCTGCGTGCCGCGATGGCCGGAGTGTGCACGCAGTGATCCGCGCTTTCCGCAGATCGAGCGACTCTGGTATCGGCTGGACGAGCGCGGCGCCACGGCACGCGGTTGCCACCCGGACCAGCTACCCGCCCGCACGCGCGGCCTGCTCGCGGCGCTGGCCGACGGGCTGCCGCAGCTGCTGCGCCGGGCGCGCGACACCGCCGGTCACCAGCCGGACCGGCAGCACAGCATCGACCGGCTGCTGCCGCGCATCGACGCGATGGCGGACGGTGCCGCTCCCGATGCGTGGCGCATCGATCCTGCACGGCGGCCACCGTCCGCACCGCCGGATGCGATAGCCTCGATACGGCCGGCGGTGGCGGGTGCCGATGCGTTGCAGGCGTTGGCAGGCCGGTACGGTCTGGATCCGGTGGCCGGACTGCTGCCCGGTATCGACGGACTGGCCGACGTCATCGCCCCGCACGGACGGCCGATCGATGAACGGCTGCGTACGGTTCTTGCGCACCCCGCCTTCCAGCTGCACTGAACTCACCGGAACTTCTGCCATGCGACGACGTGACTGGCTTCTCGGCACCGCGGCCCTGCCACTGTCCTCGCTGCCCCTGACGGCGCTGGCGCGTTCGCTGGCCGCCACCCCGCCCGGTGCCGCGGCAGCGGCACTCGGTGCGGGTGGCGGGGCGACGGCGGGCCGCGTCAAGCGGCTGGTGCTGGTGGAACTGTCGGGGGCCAACGACGGGCTGAACACCGTGGTGCCGTGGCGCGACGACGACTATCGCAAGCTGCGGCCGACCCTCGGGCTGACGCGTGGCGAGCTGCTGGACATCGATGACGGGATCGGGCTGAACCGTGCGCTGCAACCGTTGATGCCGATGCTGCAGAACGGTGAACTCGCCATCCTGCAGGGGCTGGGGTACCCACGGCCCAATCGCTCGCACTTCGCATCGATGGCCCTGTGGGAGACCGGTGGCGACGGCGAGGCGGGCCCCGGACGGGAGGGTTGGCTGGTGCACGACATCGAGCACCTGGCGGCGAACCGCGAGCTGCTCGACCCGCAGGGCCTGTCGCTCGACGGCCCGATCGGGCCGTTCCTGAGCGATGGCGGACGCTGGCTGACCGCCGCCTCGGTGGCGCAGCTGGCGGCGCTGAGCGTGCCGAGCGGGGCTCCGCAAGCGTCGGCGGGCGTGCTGGATGCGGGGGTGGATTCCGCGCTCGCCCGGGTCGCGGAGCGGGTCGGCGAACTGGACCGCGCGCTGGGCGGGCTGACCGACCGGCTGACCTCGGCACCGGCGGTGGAACCGGTCGGGCGCAGCGCGCTGGGCCGGCAGCTGAGCGAGGTGGTGCGCTTCGTCGCCGCCGGGCTGGAGACCCCGGTCTACCGGGTGCGGCAGACCGGCTACGACACCCACGTCAACCAGGGGAGCCGGCACCCGCGGCTGCTGGGCCAGCTGGGCGAGGCGCTGGCGGGGTTCCGCAACGCGATGCTCGGCTTGGGCGAGTGGCAGGACACGCTGGTGGTGACCTACTCGGAGTTCGGCCGCCGGGCCGGCGAGAACCGCTCGAACGGCACGGACCACGGCACGGCCGCTCCGCACTTGCTGCTCGGCGGGCGCCTCGACCCGGCACTGGCCGCCTCGCCGCTGCGCGGACGCCACCCGTCCCTGACCGACCTGGTCGATCAGGACCCGGTGCCCACCATGGACTACCGGGCCGTGTACGAGCGGCTGCTGTCCGACGGGCTCGGTGCCGCCGACAACCGCTTCGCCGTCTGGCGCGATGCGCGTCTGGACGGCCTGCTGGCCGGCTGATCCGGCCGACGGCGAGAGCGCTCCGCCTCGTCAGTCGGAGAACGTCTTGCCCGCACTCCAGGGCCCGAAGCCTTTCGGGTTCCAGGTCCGTACCCACCCCATGCAGATGTCATGACCCGATCGATGTCCAGACTGACGCTGGGATGCTTTCTCGCGCTCGCCCCGTTGCTGCTGGTGACGATGGCCTTCCACGAACTGGGTCACGATGAAGCGCAGGCCTGGAATCTGGCCCGGGCATCGACGTGGCCATGGGATGTGGTCGCCAACGGTCGGGTCGAGGGGCACACGCCGTTCTGGCACCTCGTGCTGTGGCCGTTCACCCTGCTCGGCAAGCCCGTGGCCATGCAACTGCTCGGCGTGTCGCTGTCCCTGGGGGCTGCGTTCCTGCTGTTGCGCGATCGCCCGTTTCCGCTCGTGTTCTGCGTCCTGATCGTTTCCGGCTACTACCCGTTCTACCAGTACGGCATCTTCCCGCGCCCGTACTCGCTGGCGCTGTTCCTCTCGGCCGCCATAGCCGGTTCGTTGTACGCGGGACGCGGCACCTACGTCCTGCGCTCGCTCCTGTGCGGTCTGCTGGCCTTCACGAGCGCGTTCGGGGTGGCGATGTCGGCAGGGCTCATGCTGCTCGTGGTCAGCGAGACGTTGCCGGTCCGCCGCAAGGGGGGCGGTATCGGTCCGGCATGGCAGGCGGTGATGCCCGGTGTCGCGATCTACACCCTGTTCGTCGGGTCGAGTTGCTGGCTGATCCTGTTCCCCCTCCATTCCACCGCGCTGGAGGCCACGATCGCCTCGGGAGGTCGGATCGGCACGACCGGATTCCTCCATGCCGTGGAGAGTGCCTTCTTCCCGCAGTACGATCGGCTGCCGTTGGGCATCGGTCAGTGGCTGCACTCGGACGTGGTCGGTCGGATCGCCATGGCGGTCGTCACCTTCGGCCTGGTCACGCTGTTCGCCGTCTGGCTCTGGCCGCGCCCGGTTGCCGTCATCGCCTGGCTCCTGTCCGTGCTGGGCGTGGGCTTCGCTGCCATGTACTCGGGTTTCAACGCGGAGCGCTATTCCGGGCATCTCTTCCTGGCCGCCCTGGCCATCGCCTGGGCGGCTCCGGGTCTGCGAGTCGACGAGGTGCTCGCCCGGCGATGCTTCGGACGAACGATCCCGGGTCCCGCGATCGTGCGCAGCGGCGGTGGAATGCATGTCGTGGCGGCCGGGATCCTTTGCGTACTGCTCTACCAGACGGTCGTGAACGTCGCCGTCAGCGTGCTGGACGTGCGGGAAAAGCAGTCACCCTGGCGCGACATGGCCACCGACCTGAACGCAGCGATCGACGGGCCCTTTCGCATCATGGCCACGTTCGGCTACGACGCCGGCCCGTTGGCCGCCTACCTCGATGAACCGCTGTACGATCTGCGCTGTGATTGCTGGACGCGTTTCACCGAGTGGGATCGTGCGCGCCCGTCGGGCGCATCCGCGGAGATCGACGCGACATTCTGTGCGCTTGCGCGCGAGCACGGCACCATGGCGGCGATCGTCACACGCGAGCTGGCGTGGCCGGACAAGATGCACTTCCCGATGATCGGCGAGTACCGTCCGGGCTACCGTGACAGCGGTGACGCCACTGTCCGCGTGTACCGCACCGGTGACGACACGAATGCCCGACCCGCCTGTCGGGTCGACGGCTGAGCATTGCCGGCATGTTCATCGCATCGAGCGCATTGACGGACGGTGACGTGCTCGAGGCCGATCTGTGCATCGTGGGGTCCGGGCCGGCAGGGCTTGCACTCGCTCGCGAATACGCGGGCTGCAAGCGGCCGGGTGGCAAGCGACGTGTCATCGTCCTGGAGGCGGGGTCCCACCGCGTCTCGCATCGCGCCCAGTCGCTCTACCGTGCCGAGCTCTCGGGGGCGCCCAATCATGCCGCCACCCACTCGCGCTTTCGGGCCTATGGCGGCTCGGCAACCCGCTGGACAGGGCAGTGCGTGCCGCTGGAGTCGATCGATTTCGAGCATCGGTCAGCCATCGCGCACAGCGGCTGGCCGTTCGATCTGGCGCACCTCTCACCGTTCTACCAACGTGCCGAGGCGTTGTTCGGGCTGGTGCCGCCAGCGCACCTCGACGGACAGCCCGAGCAGGATTTCTCGCGCGCGAGCGCGGACCTCCAGCGCTCCCTGATCCGGTTCGCGCGCCCTGCCGACCTGGGGGAGCGGCTCCGGGGCGTGTTTGCCGCCTCGGACGACGTCGACATCGTGCTCGACGCCAGCGTCGTGGACATCGTGCTGGACGATGCGAGACGGCGCGTCGTCCACGTCCGGTGCCAGGGTGCGGGCGGTCGCCGTCTGATGTGCCGCGCCCGGCATTTCGTGCTCGCGTGCGGCGGTATCGAGAACGCCAGACTGCTCCTTGCCGCGAACTCGCAGGTGCCGGCCGGCATCGGCAACGAGCGGGATGTGGTCGGGCGCTACTTCATCGACCATCCCTATCTGACGACGGGTTTCTGGACACCCTCCGGAACCGCGGTATCGACCGGCTTGCACGTCATCGACGACTTCGAGCGCGTCGCGCAGCAGCGTGGCGCCCATTCGGTGTTCTCGCTCGAACCGGCGCTGCGACGCCGTGAAGGGCTCGCCGGGTGCGTGGGCTACTTCATCCATCGTGAACCCTGGCAGCTCACCGGTGACTACCACTCGCCCGGCGGTCGTGCGGTGGTGCACGCCGCCGAACTGCTGCGCAACCAGCGATCGCCCGACCGGGACATCGTGCAGAGTCTGAACGCTCTGGCGAAGGATCCCGTGAGCGCCATCCGCCTGACCCGAGCCGCGCTGTCGGCGGGGTTGCGTCCATCACCGAGGCCGGCACTGCGTCTGGTCCTCGAGGCGACACCGCGACGGGACAGTCGCGTCACGCTCGTCTCGGAACGCGACGCGCTCGGCCTGCCTCGTGCGAGAATTGCCTGGCTCGTCGATCAGGACGACTGGCGCGGTGCGGATCGTCTGCGACGGGAGTTGGCGCGCTGTATCCGGTCGAACGGGCTGGGCGAACTGGTGGACGATCGAACGGTGGATCGGCACGGGTGGCCGGTCTCGATGTCCGGCGGCAAGCACCATATGGGCACGACCCGCATGCATGTGGATCCGGCATTCGGCGTGGTCGATGAACACGCCCGCGTTCATTCGACCGACAATCTGTTCATGGCGGGAAGCTCGGTCTTCCCGACCGGCGGATGGGCCAACCCGACATTGACGATCGTCGCGCTGGCCATCCGTCTGGCGGACCGTCTTCGACCGATGGCCTAGGGTCGGCCCGTCTCACACGACTCTCGAGGTAGGAAATTTGAATCGTTCAGACCCGGCATCCGGCGCTGAGCCCCCGGCGGCAACCATCGTCACCGTGTCGGATCACAAGGCCGGTTCGGAAGCGGGCTGGACCGCCTTGAGAGCAACCTGCCGACATCTGGCAACCCAGGACTACCGAGAGCGGGTCGAGTTCCTGCTGGTGGAAACCGGTTCGGCCGCCGGTGCGATTCCTGCCGACATTCTCGAGCTGCTGCCCGGATTGCGCGTGGTCACGACCGATGGCTCCAGCTCCTTCGACCTCAAGAACGCCGGGGCAGCAGCGGCGAAATCCGCATTCGTCGTCATCCTCGATGCCGATTGCCGACCCGGGCCGGGCTGGTGGCGCGCGCTTCACGATCATCGGCAAGCTCACCCCGAGGCGGCCGTCATCAGCGGTCGCACCTTCTACGAGGGTGGCGGGCTGATGTCACGGGTCTTCGCGGTGATCGACCGCACCTACGTCGACGCCGGCGGTCGGGGTCCCACGCAGGCGATCTCGAACAACAACGCAGGTTTCAGCCGCCAGATCCTGCTCGAGCACCCGTTCAGCAACGAGGTGGGCCCGTTCGGTTCCGAACCCCATTCGGACCGCATCAAGGCCAGCGGTGCCGCGCTGCGCTTCGAGCCGGACATGCTCGCCTACCACGCGTTCACCGGGTGGGGCATGGTGCGCGAGGAGCGGCGCCACATCGGCTTCTCGCTGACCCGCTACCGTCAATTGCACCCGGAGGCGGCCAACGGCTGGATGGTCCGCTACCCGCCGCTGTGGATGGCCTATCTGGTCACCGCGTCGACGGCATCGGATGTCAGGCGCTCCGTGCGCCTGGGCAAGGCCTACGGGATACGGTGGTTCCAGGTTCCCTGCCTGTGGGCCTGTTCGGCGGTGACGCACCTGCTCGAGATTCCCGGCATCCGCATCGCGCTCGGCGGCGGAGGCATCGGTGGGTGGAAGAACTACCGGTGAGCTTCGACGAGGCGTCCGCGAGGTCACGACGCCGGCTGACGGTGCTGGCCCTGCCCGCCTTCAGGCGGCGGTCCCTGAATCCGTTCCAGGCGCTGCTCTACGACGAGGCCGGACGGCTCGATGTGCAGGTCGAGGACTGGACGTTCGCGCGTGCGTTGCTGCGCCGTACCCACATCTGGCACCTGCACCATCCGGACACGGTGGTGTTCCCCCGCTCCACGCTGCAGAGCGCGGTGGAGACCTGCCTGATGTTCTGCCTGCTGGTGATAGCGCGCGGGCGCGACACCCGCATCGTCTGGACCGTGCACGATCTGGACAGCAGCGATGCTCAACATCCCCGGCTGGAGCGCCTGTTCTGGCGCTACTTCCTGCCGCGGCTGGACGCCTGCATCTATCTGAGCGAGGCGGGCCGTCGTCTGGCGCAGGAGCGGTTTCCGTCGCTGCAGGAGGTTCCCGCCTTCATCAGCCCGCACGGGGACTTTCGTCCCGCCTATCCGAACACCGTGTCGCGCGCCGAGGCGCGAGCCGCCCTGGAACTCCCCGAAGGGGTGCCGGTCGTGCTGAACTTCGGGCTGATCCGTCCCTACAAGGGTGTGCCCGAGCTCATCGACACCGTCGGCGAGCTGGACGGCGGGGAGGCGGTGCTGGTCATCGCCGGACGGGTCTGGGACGCCGGAGTCGAGCAGGAGATCCGCACCCGTGCGCGCGAGTTGTCCGGTGTGCGGTTGCACCTGCGCTGGATATCGTTCGATGACACCCAGCTGTACTTCAAGGCGTGCGACCTGGTCGTGCTGCCCTACCTGCGCATCCTCAACTCCGGCACGGCCATGCTGGCGCTGGCGTTCGAGCGCCCGGTGCTGGTTCCCGATCGCGGCACCATGGCCGAGCTGGGCGAGCGTTTCGGCACCAGCTGGGTGCGCACCTATCCGGACGAGCTGGACGTCGGCACGCTGCGGTCGGCCCTGAGCTGGGCGTGCCGCAGCGATCGGGCACCACCCGATCTCACCGGGCTGGACTGGGCGTCGCTGGCGCACGAGACGCGGGAGATCTACGACGCCATGCTGGCGATGCGTCGAGGAACACGCAAGGCGCACGGGACGCGCGGGGCACCCGTGTGAGGCTCGACGAAGCCTGGCCGCCGTCCTACCTGTGGCGCTACCTGGTGCACCGGCAGTTCCAGCGCACCCATCCCGGCACGCCGGTGATGGTCGGCAACGCCACCGTCACGCTGGCCAGCTGGCTGCGGCCCACCGACGTCGGCTTCGAGTGGGGGTCGGGGCAGAGCACGACATGGATCGCCCCGCGGGTGGCGCACCTTATCAGCGTCGAGCACGACGCGCGGTGGCACGCCCGCGTCGTGGACGAGCTCGACGCGCAGGGGCTGAGCGAGCGCGTGGACTACCGCCACGCGGACGCGGCCGGCACCCAGTTCGACGAACCGCTCGACAGTCCCTACGCGCACGCGATCGACGGCGTGGCGGACGGCTCGCTGGACTTCGTCATCGTCGATGGCCAGATGCGGCTGCGGTGCATGCAGCGAGCGCTCGACAAGCTCAAGCCGATGGGGCTGCTGGTGCTGGACGGGGCGAACCGCTACCTGCCGAACGATTTCGAGGGCGGGCACACCACGGTGCGCATCAACCGTTCCGAGCCGTTGAACGCGGAATGGGCCGCGGTGGCCGAACGGCTGACCGGCTGGCGAGCGATCCATACCACCGACATGCTCTGGGACACCCGCATGTGGGTACGCGAACCCTGATGTCGGCAACGATCCGGACCCTGCTCGGGTTCCTGAAACCGTACCCGGGCGTGCTGCCCGCGGTCGCCGTTCTCGGGCTGTTCGCCTCGTTCGCCGAAGGTCTGGGCATCGTGCTACTGATCCCGTTCCTCGACCTGCTGACCGGCGGCGAGCCGTCCACGGATCCGACCGGCATCGTCGCCGGTGCGCTGAGCGGCTACGCGGCGCTGTTCGATGCGTCGTCCCGCACCGCCGTCGTCGGCCTGACGATCGCCGCCCTGATCCTGCTGTCCTGCGTGGTGAACTTCGTCTACCTCAGGGTGCTGTCGACAGCGTCGACGTGCGTCGCCCACGATCTGCGCACCCGCCTGTTCGAGCGCTTCGTCCACAGCGGCGAATCGTTTCTGGAGAAGGGTGCGCACGGGCGCCAGATCAAGGCCATCGACGGGGCCGCGCACCGCGCCGGGCAAGCGACGATCAGCCTGTGCCTGTTGCTGGTGAATGCGGTCACCGTGCTGGTCATCCTGAGCCTGCTGATCGCCATCTCCTGGCGCATGTCGATCGTGGTGCTGCTGGGCATCGCCTGTGCAGGCCTGGTCGTCCGGCTCTTCGTGTCGCGCAGCATGGCGGTGAGCCATCGCTACGAGCGGCACGCGAGCGCACTGAGCGATGCGACCGTGCAGGTGCTCGGCAGTCTTCGCATGGTGCGGATCTTCGGACAGGAGCGGCGCGAGCTGGACCGGTTCACGCAGTTGTCCGAAGCGCTTCGGCGTGACGAGGCGAAGCTGGAGATCGTGAGACGGTCGATGGCGCCGCTGGTCGACGGTATCGCCGCCCCCCTGCTGGTCGGCGGGCTCGTGCTGGCCAGCCGGGCCGATGTCGGCATCGCGGTGCTGCTGCCGTTCCTGTTGCTGGTGTTCCGTCTGCAGCGCCATGCGCGCGAGTTCGATGTCAACCGGGTCTGGATAGCGGCGGATGCCGGCGCGATACGCGAGGTCGCCGCGCTGAGCGTTCGACCGGCACACCACTCGGAGCCGGACGATCGCCCGGTGGGCGACGCGCTGCGCGATCGCATCGTCTTCGATCAGGTCTCGTTCGTGCACCCGGGCGGGGACGGCCGCGCGCCCAGCCTGCAGGGCGTGACGCTGGAGATCCGTCGCGGCGAGACGCTCGGCATCGTCGGGGCCTCCGGCGCGGGCAAGTCGACGCTGATCGACCTGCTGTGCGGCCTGCGCACACCGACCACCGGGCAGATCCGCATCGACGGCGTGCCGCTGGACGAGCGTGACCCGGCGAGCTGGCGCCGACGGATCGGATTCGCCGGCCAGGATGCCGACCTGCTCGCCGGCACCGTGTTCGAGAACATCGCCTACGGCGAACCGGACGCCGCGACCGCGGAGGTGCACGAGGCGGCACGGCTCGCCGGTGCGACAGGCTTCATCGCGGCCCTGCCGCACGGCTACGACACGCCGGTCGGGGTGCGCGGCATGCAGCTCTCCGGGGGAGAGCGGCAGCGCATCGCGCTCGCCCGGGCGTTGTTGCGAAAGCCGGACATTCTGGTGCTGGACGAGGCGACCAACGCGCTGGACAACGCCACCGAGGCGCTGGTGCGGGACATGCTGGAACGCCTGTCCGGCTCGCTCACGATGATCGTCATCGCTCACCGCCTGACCAGCATCCGGCACGCCGATCGCGTGCTGGTGCTCACCGGCGGGCGGGTGGTGGAGGAAGGCCATCCCGGTGCCCTGATCGATCGCGGTGGCGCCTTCTACGAGCTCAACCGTCTGGAGGCGGTTCGATGAACAATGTCCTGGGGCGCAAGCTGGCGAACCTGCGCAGCCGTGCGGCCGACCGGTTGCTCGATTTCAAGCCGTACATCGGCACGCTCGACATCGGCGGACAACCGCTGCGCTTCTTCTACGCGACCGCACAGGCGGTCGACTGGTACGAGCCGCTCGACCCCCACCTGCATGCCGAGTTCGAGTGGTTGCAGGGGCACCTGCACGGGCACCAGGAGACGATCCTCGATGCCGGTGCCTACCACGGCCTCTACGCCATGGTGCTGGCGCGGGCCGCCGCGACCGGCAGCCGGGTGGTGGCGGTGGATCCGGTCGCATCGAACGTGGCGATCATGGAAGCGAACTTCGCCCTCAACGGCCTGACCATCGACATCGTGCGTGCGGCGGTCACCGATCGCGATGCACCGGTCAGCTTCACCCGCGAGAGTTGCGGGCGCATCACCCAGGGCGGTGCGCTGAGCGTCGACGGTCGCCGCCTGCCGTCGCTGCTGCCGGACGCGACCGTGGTCAAGGTGGACATCGAGGGTGCCGAGTACGCCGTGCTGCCCGGCCAGATCGATGCCATGGCGCGGGTGCACACCTGGATTGTGGAGATCCACCCCGGTTTCGGTTTCGATCCCGAAGCGGTGATCGTGCTGTTCCGGGAGCGCGATTTCTCGCTGCACGTGCTCGATCGGGCACGGGCGGCCATCGTCCCGTGGCCGGCGGACGGGGTCTGGACCGAGCGCACGTCGCTGATCGCGCTGCGCGCGCGTGACCGATAGCGCTCCCCTGTCGGTCCTCTACGTTCGCGATCATCTGCAGGCGGCCGGTGGCAGCACCTACCTGCTCGATACCCTGCCGCGCTTCGATCCGATAAGGGTCAAACCTGTCTTGTACGTGCTCGGGCCGCTGGAGCCGGACCATCACCCGGCGGTGCTCGACCAGCTCGACGTGACGTTCACCGACCGGGCGCCCGGTGACTGGCGGCGGCCGGTCGACCTGTGGAGGCTCGCTCGGCGGGTCAGGCCCGATCTGGTCGTGCTGTCGGGGCCGCGCAGCATGGTGCAGGGGGGGCTGCTCGCCGCCCTGCTCGGCGTGCCGAGCCTGTTGCACCTGAACTTCGTGATCGAATTCTCGCCGGCGCAGGTGCGGCTGCAGCGCCTGCTGCGCCGGCGGGGGCAGCACGTGATCGCGGTGTCGGAGGCGGTACGTCGCTGGGCGGCGGATGCCCTGGCGCTGGATGCCGCCGCCATCGAGCGGATCTACCCGGTCCGCGACTGGCACCGCCACGGCGATCCGGCGCACGGTGCCCGTGCCCGTCTCAGGCACGCCTGCGCCGTTCCCGACGGGGCGATCGCGCTGCTGCTGGTCGGTCGGCTGCTACTCGCCGAGAAGGGGCAGGACGTCATGCTGCACGCGCTGCGTGCGCTGTTGCGCGATCGACCGGACACGGTGCTGTTGCTGGCCGGCGACGGGCCGGACCGGCACCGCGTCGTAGAGCTGGCGCAAGCGCTCGGTGTCGAGCACGCCGTGCGCCTGCTGGGTTACCGGCAGGATGTACCCGAGCTGCTGGCGGCGTGCGACCTGCTGGTGGTGCCGTCCACCTGCGAGGAGGCGTTCGGGCTGGTCGCGCTGGAGGCCCACGCGGCCGGCCGGCCGGTCATCGTGTCGGCGGCGGGCGGGTTGACCGAGATCGTCTCGCACGGTGTCAACGGCTGCGTGGTGCCACGCGGAGATGCACCGGCGCTGGCGAACGCGATCCGGCGGTTGCTGGCAGATCCGGCGTTGGTGCGACGTCTGGTCGAGCGTGGCCGCATCGATGTGGAGCGCTTCGGATTCGATGCCCACATGACCACGCTGACCGATCTGTTCGCACGTGTGGTGGCACGGCATGGCCGTTGACCCGGACGCCCTGAAGCCGGTCCCCGCCATCGCGATGCTGGTTCCGTACGACACCCTGTCGGATCCGTGGCTGCGCTGGCTGCACGCACGCGTGTCCGCCCGTACCCGCGTCACCGTGTGGACGGTGGCACCCCGGCCGGCACGCTCGCCGGTTCGCTCTGGGGCCCGCGCATGGCTGGCATGGCTGGCATGGCCGGCATGGCTGACATGGCTGACATGGCTGCAGGGCCTCGAGAGCCGCCTCGCCCGGATCGGCCCGTGGCCCGTCCACCCGCCCGTCGTGGCTGGCGGAGATCCGGGTGCCGTTCTCGCCGCGGACCCGATCATGCACCGCATCGTGCTGGATCTGACGGACGGGTCGGTGATGCCCGAACCGCTGGCACGCGACGAGCGCTGGTGCCTGCTGGTCGGGCACCGGCGGCTCACCGCCTCGAGCCGGTACAGCGGTTACCCGGAGGTCGAGCGCGGTGCGGCGGTCAGCGAGTTGTCGCTGGTCGCCTGCACCGCGGCGACGGATCCCGAGGCGAACCCGGGGAACCCGGGGACAGTGCTCGCCAGAATGGTGCAGGACACGCGCTGGTGCGGTGCGTTGAACCGGCGTGTACTGCTCGGCAACGTGCCCCTGGCGATTGACAAGGCGATCGAGCACTGGCGGCGGGGCGAGCGGGCACCCATCAGCGATCGGTTCATGCGGGTGGAGGCCCCCGACCCGGTCGTTCCCGGACATCGAGCCCTGCTGAACCCGCTGGGCAGGCTCCTGCGCCAGCAGGGGCGGCAGCGATGGTTCAACGCGCGCCGCCGCGCCGGGCAGCGTCCCGGCATGTGGTCGCTGTACGTCGGCGAGGGGCCCGCACCGATCGCGGGTGTCGGGCAGGTCGTCGAGGTCCGTCCCGACGGCAACGACTACTGGGCGGACCCGTTCCTGTGGCAACGCGACGGCCGGTGCTACCTGTACTACGAGGCGTACGACTACCGGACGATGCGCGGTCGCATCGCGGTCGGCGAGCTGACGCCCGACAGGCGACTGCTGCCCATCGGTGATGTGCTGTCGCCCCCGCACCACTTGTCCTACCCGTTCCTGATCGAGCACCGGGGCGAGCTGCTGATGATCCCGGAGAGCAGCGCGCTCCGGCGGGTCGAGATCTGGCGGTGCACCCGTTTTCCGGACCGGTTCGAACGGATCGCCACCTGTTTCGACGGTCAGGCGGTCGTCGATCTGACCCTGTTCCGCCGGGCCGGCCAATGGTGGGCGTTCTGTGCCATGGCCGCGGTGGACGGCGGTGACACGAACGGTCAGCTGTACGCGTTCGCGGTGGACGGTCCCCTGATGCGCACGATCGTGCCGCATGCCCGCAATCCGATCGTGACGGACAGCCGGGTGGCGCGGCCGGCCGGTCGGGTGTTCGAGCAGGACGGGCGGTGGTACCGACCGTCGCAGGACAACAGTCACGGTACCTACGGTCACGCACTCAACCTGATGCAGATCCACGTGCTGACGCCGGACGACTACCACGAGTCCCGCGTGCACCGCACCGGGGCGGAGCTGGCACCCGGACTGACCGGCGTCCACCATCTCGACGTCGCGGGGGAGCTGTTCGTCGTCGACGGGTGTCACGCGTCCGGTGGCAGGCCTTCCCGGCGAGCGCGAAAGGCGTAGGCATGACCGAGTGGCGTGCGTGCGTGGCAGACGCGGCCGAGACGCTCGTGAGCATCGGCGTAGACCGCCTTGTACGGTTCGTCGCCGATGGTGAAGTCGAAGGCGTCGAGGCCGTCGTCGAAGCAGCGCTGCAGGAGGTGCTCGAGCAGCAGCCGGCCGGGTGATACCCGGTGCCACGCCGGGTCGTAGGCCGGCATCAGCCAGACGAACCTGCCCCGGTGCACGCACCCCCAGTGGGTTGCCAGCACGGTGTCGTCGATCTGCAGCGCGGCGACCCGCACCAGTCCCGAGGCGAGGTGCCGGCGTGTCATGCGCGTGAAGAAATCGCGGTAGGCCGCCTGCGCGAGCAGGTTCCTGCTGCCGGTGTCCGCGCATTGCGCCGTCTTGAGCCGCACCGTCGTCTCCAGCAGCCCCAGCGCCTCGTCCACGGTTCGCGCGATCACGAACCGGGCGGAGCCGGATTGCCCGAGTTGACGCCACTTTCGCCGGCTGGTGGCGAGATGGCTGGTGGACAGGCGATCGCGGCAGAAATCCTGCCAGGATCCGGTGAGTGCCAGTGCGTGCGTCGAGTACGGGGTACGTCGGCATGCCGGACCGTACAGGGGGTTGTCCTGCCGCGAGACGCGCGGGGTCAGATGCCGCCAGTCGAGCACGTCGGCACCGGCCTGCCGGGCGATGCGACGGGCCAGCGCCGGCCACGACGCGGCGGGTACCGGGGTTGCGCCGCGTGCAACGATCGGTGCCGCGTGATCGGCGAGACCGCCATCGGGAAAGCCGAGCAGGCGAACCCCGAAGCGTCCTCGCTCGATAGCCATCGGCAGGAACAGCTCGCCGTCGGGGGTGCCGATCCGGACCAGGCGCGGTTCGGCGTGCCGGTGCACGCCGATGGTCTGAAACCAGGTTTCACACCAGGCGTACGACTGGAACAGATGCGATTCCCCGGCGGTTTCCAGCCGATGCCAATCGGTGGCGCCGGCGTCGAGGGTGCGGTGGACGCACAGCTCGATGTCGCGTGCCTTCAGCGATCCTCCCCACGGCCCGTGCCGTTGCGGCAGACGTAGTAGTGCGACATGCTGACCCGGTCGGGCGTTGCCGGATCCGCCACGCCGCCATCCCAGGCGAAGACCGTGGTGCCGGTGAATCCCCGTGCGCGCAGCTGCTCGATCTGGTGCGGGGGGGAGATGAAATAGCTCATCTGACGAAACCCCAGGCGAGGGTCGCTCCAGATCGCGTACTCGTCGGTGGTCTCCTCCAGGTGACGTACGGCGAGAAAGCCGAGGGCATTGCGCGCCTGCCGGCGCAGTGCCGCGGGGTGGATGCCGGCTCGCGCATCGATGTGCCGCACGAGGTGTCCGTAGTCCCTGTTGTGCGCGGAGAAGGCGAAGATCCCGTCCGGCACCAGGATCCGTGCGATGGCGTCCAGCGTGCGCAGGCGCATGGCCTGGCTCATCGAGTCGATGCCGTTGTACGAGAAGAACACCGCGTCCATGCTGGCGTCCGCGAACGCTGCGAGATCGGTGGCGTCGCCCTGCACGAAACGCAGGTCCGGGTAGCGGGCGCGGCACACCTCGATCATGCGCGCGGCGTAGTCCAGCCCCACGTAGTCGCCGGCCAGCTCGGCCAGCCAGCGCGACGTGCGCCCACCACCGCAGCCGAGGTCCAGCAGCCGGCTGCCCAGGAACTGCTCGCGGTAGCGGGCGAGCAACGCCGTCTCGGCCGGCAGCAACGCGCTGCGCTCACCGTAGGCGTGTGCGACATCGTCGAGCTCGTAGTGATGCCTGGCCCGTGCGTGCGGTGTCACCGGTGTTCCTCCCGATCCCGCCTTCAGTCCGTTTCCCGTTCCTGATACACCCGGATCCAGTCGATCTTCAGCCGAGCCGGCAACGCCGCTTCATCGACCGGCCTGTAGGGGAAATCGCCACCGACGGCCAGGTTCGCGAGCACGTACATCGACTGGTAGGCCACGGTGCCGTCGGCGATGGAATGCACCGCCTGCCCGTCGATGTACCCATTGACCTCCTCGACGTCCTCCTCCCGGTAGCCCGGGCCATTCTCGTCCGGTCCGTCGTGACGGTACTCGCCGTACCGGTCCCAGCCATCAAGGGTGAACCGCCGAGTCACCGCGGGCAGGGGACCGTCATCGGCAAGGGAGGCGGAACCGTCGACCCGAGTGGCCTGGACCCACCATCGCGAGGCTTGAGTGCCGTCCGCGTCTCGGACCAGCCGGCACAGGCCTGTCCGGAGGTGACGAAATGCCCGGAGGAGAATGCCGGAACCGGCAAGGGACAACGTGATCACGGCAACTCCGGTCAAAGACTCTGCTGCAGGACAATAGCAAGATGGCGTCATGGCGCTGATGCCATTCCGTCGCCCGCTCCTGCAAGACCAACTATCGCGAGGAGGCCATCCGCGAGGCGATGGAGCAGGGCGCCCTGAACAAGGTGGTGTCCGGGGCTGAACTGGCCTACGCCCAGCGCGCTGGGCGCGCCCGACGAACGCATCATCCTGAATGACAGCGGACGTCCGGCGGCCACGGTGGCGGTCGGACTGCGCTGCCACCTCACCTTCATCGTCGATTCGTTGCAGGAGCTCGGCTGGGTGGAGCGGGCGCCGCAGGCCGGTCAGCTGCGCGCCTGCATCAGCCGTTGCCCCGGGCCGGACAGCCGCACCAGGTTGTCCAGGCACGCTTCCAGAAGATCGCCCGCGACGGGTTGAAGAAGTAGACGACGCGCTCGTCGTCGTCGAAGACGTAGCGGGTGGCATCGGCGTTGATGCAGGTGATGCGATCGGCAAGCTTTGATCCTCCCCAGCAACTCCGGACACCGGGTTAAGCTGCGTTCTGCAGCTCGAATGCTACCGGGGTTGTATATCCGATGGATGAGTGGTGGCGGTTGGAATTGTAATCCAACTCGATGTATTCGAAATCAGTATCGCTTGTTGAGGTGTCCGTCGCCGCTGGGGAAGATCAGAGTGCTGCGGGGTCTGCATTACCAACTGAAGCAGACTCAAGGAAAGTTGGTACGCGTTACCGACGGGGCAGTGTACGACGTGGCGGTCGACATGCGTCGCGACTCGGCCTCTTGCGGACATTGGATCGGGATGGAGCTGTCGGCATTGAACAAACGTCAATTGTGGGTGCCGCCGGGATTTGCGCACGGCTTCCTGACGCTCAGCGATTCGGCCGATTTCCAGTACAAGTGTACCGA
>Ga0209831_1000406_pt1 | contig 41328 bp, 14 predicted proteins | sample Maine_Asex4_meta_FD_187451 | JGI IMG/M metagenome (GOLD analysis project Ga0209831, IMG submission 187451) | Marine algal microbial communities from Maine, USA - Maine_Asex4_metaG (SPAdes) (version 2) | ecosystem: Host-associated > Algae > Red algae > Unclassified | place: Maine, USA | collected... | reverse complement strand
TGGCAAAACTATGGGCACTACTTACAGCATTAAGTGTCAATCTTCAATAAAGCCACAAATACTAAAGTTTAAGGTAGATAGTTTGTTGGTCGAAATTAATCAATCAGTTTCGGCTTATATACCAAGCTCAACTATAAGCCAAGTTAATAAGGCTACTACTAATGAAATAAGTAATATTATTTTAGAGGATGTTTTTATTGATAACTTCAATTTAAGTAAGCAACTGTATACCAAAACAGCAGGTGCATTTAACCCTGCTTTAGCACCATTAATTAGTTATTGGGGTTTCGGTTATAAAAATTTAATCCAAAAAAATGTTGATACTAACTTAGTACAACAACTAATAACACGTTGCAATTTTGATGATTTTGAGCTGCATAACAAACGCATCTTAAAAAAACAAAATGAACAACACTTAGATTTTAATGCTGTAGCAAAAGGCTATGGAGTAGATAAAGTAGCAGAATTTTTACATAATAAAGGCATAACCAATTTTATGGTTGAAATTGGTGGCGAAATACGAGCCAGCGGCAAAAATGCAGCCCAACAACCGTGGACTATCGCTATTGATAAACCCGAAAAAAACCTAAATAATCGAAGTTTTAATGCTATTTTAAAATTAGATAATCAATCTGTAGCAACTTCTGGTAATTACCGCAACTATCGTAAAATTGGCGATAAACAATACGGCCATATTATCAATCCATTTACAGGTTTTCCGCAACAAACCGACATTATTAGCGCATCTATAATAGCAAAAAATTGTGCAGAGGCAGATGCTTATGCTACGGCCTGTATGGTGTTGGGTTTTCAAAAAGCGAAAGCATTAGTTGCCCAAAACAACAACTTAAAAGCTTATTTTATTTATAAAGATGAGAACGGAGCCGTGCTTACTTTTAGCAGTGAAGGTTTGTTGATTCACGAGTTGAATTTGCGCAAAAATTAGTCTAAACTAAATCATCAATTTTAAAGACCACATCTTTATAAATAGCTTCCATAGATATTTCCAAATTTAAAGTTTGAATAATGAAACGCTCATCTAATTCTTCATAGTCCTTAAGGCACCATAATCTATTTTCGTGTTTTATAAAGGTTTCAACTAGCCTCCTGTCTTGATTAATCAAAATATATTCTTCAAATTCGGGTATTTGCTTGTACTTTCCAAACTTTCCTGTTCTGTCGCATAATGCAGTTGTTTTTGATAGTACTTCAATTATAACGCGGGCATTGGTAATGCCGTTTTTATCAAATTTACTTTCTTTAATTCCATCGCAAGTAACAAAAAAATCGGGGTGTAAAATTGCTTTTAAAGCACCAATTGTTAAATTAGCATTACCATCAAATGGTTGGCAGTTGGTTGTAGTTAAAAGCGGGCCAATTGTGGTCATTAAGTTGGCACAAATTGCAGAATGATTAATTGTGTCACCCGCCATAAACGAAATTTCACCATTGTTGTATTCAACATTGCTGATGTCTTCACCTTCTACTATTAAGCCTGAACTACTAATTTCATCTTGTAATTAGTAATAGTCTTCAAGGCTGTACAGCTTTTTACTTAAAGCCAATTTTGATGCTGCCATTAAATAAAATTAATACTAATTTTAATAATGATTATCATATTTTTTTAATAGTAGAGGGAGTAGTATTAGCCCGAATAATTTATTGGTTTACGTTATTAGAAGTCAAAAAGCCCATAAATAAAGTGAGCGCAACATTCTTATTCCGTGGAAAATGTGGCCCATTTTTGAGGAGTGAAAATTGTGAGCATTGCTTTATTTAGTCAGATTTTTGGCTTCGTAATAGAAAAGAGGCGAATTATTCGTGTTAAGGAGCTAAAAATAATATTGATCCTAAACAACTTCTGCTAGTCATATTGCATCTATAAAGTAAAAAGTAAGAAATTAGCTACATTTGCCATTCAAAAATTTTTAAATATTCGAAATAATTTAACACTATTTTAGTTAGATGCCGATATTCGGTGCAATAATCATAGTTGTTTATTAAAATTATGCGAAATTTGTAGGCAAGTCAAGCTTTATTATGAAAAAGTATGTTTTAATTGGTTTTTTAAGTGTGGTAACATTTAATATGTTTGCGCAGCATCATTCTGTAGCCTATAAATGGAGTGAAGTTTTATTGCAATCTATAAGAGAAGATTTTGCAAGACCAACCGTACATGCACGCAACTTATTTCATACCTCGGCAGTAATGTACGATGCTTGGGCATTATACGACACAACGGGTGCTGCCAATACTTATTTTGTAGGTAAAAATGTTCATGGTTTCGAATGTGAATATTTAGGAGGAGCTGAACTTGAAGAAGATATTGAAGCAGCAAGAAATGAAGCGATTAGTTATGCAGCTTACCGCTTGTTAAGGCATCGGTTTAATTCATCACCAGGTCGTCAAACTACCATACCTCGTTTAGATTCTTTAATGGCAGCTTTAGGCTACGATACCGCCTTTAGCACTACTTTTTATACCAGTGGCATACCAGCAGCTATTGGCAACTACATTGCCAAATGTATGATAGATTATGGCTTACAAGATGGTAGTAACGAACAAGGTAGCTATAACAATTTGTTTTACCGCCCATCAAATAGGCCTTTTTCACCTTTCATTGCTGGTAACCCAACTATTGTAGATCCGAACCGTTGGCAGCCCTTGTTGTTAGATATTCGTTTCGACCAAAGCGGCAACCCTTTACCAACCGGAGAAACAATTGCACTTAGTCCCGAATGGGGGCAAGTAAATCCTTTTTCATTAAACCCTCAAAACTTAAATATTTATCAACGAGATGGTTTTGATTTTTACGTTTATACGGATCCTGGCCCACCACCTTATATGAATTTTAATCAACCAGATAGCCTTTCAAATGATTACCGTTGGGGTAACGAAATGGTAATAGTTTGGTCAAGTCATTTAGATCCAACAGATGGCGTTATGATGGATATATCACCTGGCGCACAAGGTAATGCAGGAGCTTTTCCACCTTCATATAAAGATTATGATAAATTTTATAATTTTGAAGAAGGAGGAGATTTTAGTAACGGACACAACTTAAACCCACATACAGGTTTACCTTATGAACCTAATATTGTACCACGCGGTGATTATACCCGGGTATTAGCAGAATTTTGGGCGGATGGGCCAGACTCTGAAACACCACCTGGCCATTGGTTTGGCATTTTAAATTATGTAATAGATCATCAATTATTTGAAAAAAGATATAAAGGAGCAGGTGCAATTGTTAATGATTTAGAATGGGATGTAAAGGCTTACTTTTTGTTAGGTGGCGCGATGCACGATTGTGCCGTAACCGCTTGGGGTTTAAAAGGTTGGTACGATTACATTCGTCCAATTTCTGCCATTAGAATGATGGGAGATAAAGGGCAATGCAGCAATCCTAATTTAAGAAGCTATGATCCTTTTGGTTTAGATTTAATTGATGGATACATTGAATTAGTAGAAGAAGGAGATGAATTGGCCGGCTTAAATAATGAACATTTAGGTAAGATAAAAATTAAAACTTGGCGTGGGCCAGATTATATTGAAAATGAAGATACTGACCAAGCTGGAGTAGGTTGGATATTGGCTGAAAATTGGTGGCCTTATCAACGTCCATCATTTGTTTCGCCACCTTTTGCAGGTTATGTTTCGGGCCATTCTACTTTTTCGAGAGCAGCAGCCGAAGTGTTGACAACTTTAACAGGCGATCCATTTTTTCCAGGCGGGATGGGTGAATTTTCGGTAAAGAAAAATGAATTTTTAGTTTTTGAAGAAGGCCCAAGTGTTGATTTTACTTTGCAATGGGCAACTTATAGAGATGCTTCTGACCAAACCAGTTTATCCAGAATTTGGGGCGGTATTCACCCACCAGCAGATGATATACCCGGCAGAATAATAGGAGAACAAATTGGTACAGAAATTTTTGATTTTGCAGAACAGTTTTTCTTTTCTGATGGAGATAATGACGGCTATAATAGTGACGAAGATTGTGATGATAATGACCCCAATAGAAACCCCGGTGCAACAGAAATACCTAATAATGAAATTGATGAAGATTGTAATGGCCAAGCATTGGTTATTGATGTAGATGAAGATGGTTTTAATTCTGATGAAGATTGCGATGATAATGACCGATCTATTAATCCAGGTGTTTTTGAAATAGCTAATAATGAAGTGGATGAAAACTGCGACGGCATTATATTAGTTGTTGATGTTGATGGTGATGGTTTTAACTCAAGTGAAGATTGTAATGATAGCAATCCTTCAATAAATCCGGGAGCAGATGAAATTGCTAATAATGGTTTTGATGAAAACTGTGATGGCGAAATTTTGTATATAGATGAAGATCTGGATGGCTATCATTCGGGTGTGGATTGCGACGATAAGGACCCTAACATTAACCGCTATGCTTTAGAAATACCTAATAATGACGTTGATGAAAACTGTGATGGCATTGCTTTAATAATTGATGTAGATGGTGATGGTTTTAATTCTGATGATGATTGCGATGATTATAACCCTAACATTAACCCTGGCGCTTTAGAAATTGAGGGTAATGATATTGATGAAAATTGCAATGGTAGTTTGGTTGGTATTGAAGATTTGATAGCCGTTGGTGTAACTATATTTCCTAACCCGGTAGTTAATTTTTTTACTATAAATAGCAAGGTTTATAAAGTAGAAGAAACCTTTATTTATACCAGCAACGGAACTTTAGTAAATACCTCTTTTCACAATTCGAACACGGTTACTATTAATGCAAACGAGCTTGATGCTGGCTTTTATTTACTTGCTATAAAGTTAGAAAATGAGGAGCGATTGTATATGACCAGAGTGTTGAAAATGTAGTTAATGGCGTAATTGCAAATGTTATATTATTTAAAGTTGATGTAATAAAAGCTCATAATAAGGCAATTGCATAAAAGTTAATTACCAGTTGAAATATGACATTTCTTTGAGAAATGTAATATTTATAAAATGGTTAATTCGACAGAAAGCGAAGCCCGAAAAATAGCCCCGACAGTAGTGGTTATACCATTTTTGGTGGGCTTTTGCAGCGGTGGCAAAATGGTATTTGAACGGATGGCGGGACCAAAATTTTTAAGAGGGCCAACCATTTCGCTTCTAAAATTCTAATCAATTACTAATACTTCATTATTTTTTTTGTTAAGATGCCTTTGTTAGTATTAACAGTAACTAAGTAGATGCCATTTGGTATGTTTTGTACCTGCTCAAAAATTTGGCTGCGGTTATTATAGGTTTTTTGAAATACTGCTTTTCCCATCATATTAAAAACTTGAACATTATTTATTGGAAAATTAGAGTAAATGCTAAAAGTACTTTTTATCAAATTAGGCTGAATGGTAACATCCGTATTTGCTATACTTGTTTCATTATTTGATAACACACAAGTTGCTGTACTTTCTGCTATAAAAATGGTTTTTTGTTGTTGACAGCCATTAGCATCGAAAACGGTAACGGTTAAATTACTTGAAATATTTATATTGGTACTACTATTTGCACTGCCATTACTCCATTGGTACAAGTAGGGTGGCACACCGCCAGTTGGATATGCTGCGGCCAAGCCATTTTGTATTACATTGCCTGCTTCATCAATTTGAACATCGCATTGTTCGATATTAATTTCTAAAAGAAGTGGTTCTATAACTTTTATGGTGTCGGTAACTGTTGTGTCGTCATCGTCGGTAACGGTAACTAAATATGTACTTCCGTTTAAATTATTTAGTATTGGTGTATTTGATGGGCTGGTTGGTATTTCTTCAAAAGAATTTCCTTGTTGAATAAACCAATCAATGTCGTAAGCATAACCCATATTGCCACCAAAAACTTCAATTTCTATACTACCGTCTTGTTGGGCGAAACAAGAAATGTCTTGCTTTTGTAAAACGAATATACTTAACTCATCGCTACTGGGTTTTACGGTAAAAGGTGTGCTTACTTTACAACCATTATAATCGGTTACATTGCAAACATATTGAATGGTATTACCAAAACTATCTTCTGCACTTAAACTGTCAATAAATAAAGTTGTTTGTAAACCGGGTAGCCATTGTAATCTATAAGGCGCAAAACCACCACTTGGGTTGGCAAATGCTGCTCCGTTATTTTGGTTGTTTGCTTCGTTAGTAATTTCTAAATTGTTTTTTAGTTGTGGCGGATCTTCAAGTTCTATTATTACATTATACACTGCATTTAACTGATCTGTTACTACTACAGAATAGGTGCCTGCTTTTATATTAAAACGTTCTCTGGTTATAGCGCCATCACTCCAATTATACAGCACGGGTGGCGCAAAGTTGCTACAACTTAAAACAATATTTCCACTACTTTCACCATTACAATTAGGGTTGGTTGATATAAAACTGCATCTTAAATCACCAATATTATTAGGTATAAAAAATTGATCGCTATAGGTGCAACCATTGGCATCGGTAATAATAAAACTATAAGTACCTTCTGGTAAATTTTTAATACGTAAGCTGTCTTTTATGCCATTACTCCATTCTATTTTGTAATAAGGTTTGCCATTACTTACAAAAGGCGTTGCACCGGTTATACTAATTTCGGCTGCTCCATTTGCATTACTGTTAAATTCGGCTAAAGTGGACAAATCAACTAAAAAACTGGTAGGTTCTGAAACACTTGCTTGTTCAATAGTGGTTGCGCCAACAGCATCGGTAATTTCAACACTATAAATGCCGGCAGGTACGTTTGATAAGTTTTGGGCTGTACTTCCATTACTCCATAAAAAACGGTAAGGTGGCACACCATTTTTTACTGAAATATTTAAGCCACCATCAACTGCTTCAAAGCAAGAAACGTTTATTAGCTCAACAATGGAAGATTGTATGGGGGCAGCAAAATTTTTTGAGCTTTCGGTGGTTACAATTTCTTTAGTTTCAATATTTTGTAGCCAACCAATTACATATAAGTTTTCTTTTTGCCAATCACTTTTTACATCAAAATTATAACTTACTAATGTTCTATTGCCAACTGGAGGAGGATCAAACATACGACCTTCAAAGCCATCTAACATTTTTCGCATTACATTAATATGTATACTTTCGCCATTGTTTGTGGTTTTATTTATTTCCGATTCTACAACAGCCATTTTTAAAACATAATTACCTTGGGCATACATAGTTTCCGTTCCAATAATTGCTACAATTTTAAAACTTCCATTAGCTTGTTCTTCAACATCAAAAGAATTAAAAATAAAAGGACTGGTTAAATTTTGGCCATAAATTAAATTTAAGGTATTTTGCGTTAACAGCTCTGGGCTATCATTTACCTCACTTCCATTTGCAAAAAGTGTAGGTACGTTAGTTATATTGTAATAGTTTTGAACTGTTATATTATCTTCTGTATTTTGTTCGTAAAAATAACCATTTTGCTCTGGCAAACCTAAATGGTAAGTAATATGAATTAAATTTGGGTTTTGATTTAATACCTCATAAAAAGGAGAATTAATAGCAGTGCATTTGGTACAATTAGAATTACTGAAATGCTCTAAAAAAACGGTTCTATCTGTTTGGCTAAGGCAAATAAACGGAATAAAAATATACACTATGACGTATGAAAATATGTACTTCATTTTAATTTTGTTTCGAAATAAATATAGCAAATTTGTGTTTGATTATTTTGAGTACCTAAAACAATTGAAATATTAACAAAGTATTAAAAATGAAATATAAAAATAAAACTACTACAATAATATATGTATTGTTTAATTTGCTTTGTGTAAGTGTTTTTGGTCAATTGCAAAATATTGAACAGCTAAATACAACAACGGAGAGAATTGCGAGTGAAAATGACGTTGCAGGTGGTACACTTTCTGTTGCTGTATTTGATGCTACTTCTGGTGAACAGGTTTATGGTTTTAATGATGAAAAGTTATTGACCCCCGCTTCCATATTAAAAGTGATAACTACTAATTTAGCCTTAGAACAATTTGGAGCAGATTTTAAGTTTAAAACAGTATTAGGTTATAATGGCACAATTGAAGAGGGAACATTATATGGAGATTTAGTAATAAAAGGTTATGGTGACCCCACTTTTGGTACAGATAGGTTTGGAGAAGAATTTCATTACAAAAGCATCTTACAGAAAATAACACAAAGCCTTGTTGCCAAGCAAATTAATTTAATTAAAGGAGATATTATTGTAGATGCAAGTCATTATAATACGCAACTAATTTCGCCAAAATGGTTGTGGGAAGATATTGGTAATTATTATGGCGCAGGTATTGGCGGATTTAATTTTAATGAAAATAAATATGACATTTATTTTAAATCGGGTAGGGAGGGAGAAGAAACAGAAATTGTAGCAACAAAACCAAGTTTTTTAAATGTTGAACTAACTAATGAAGTTTATGCCGGCCCGCCAAACTCTGGCGATAATGCTTATGTTTTTGGTGCACCATTATCAACAACTCAATATGTAAGAGGTACGGTACCACCCTATGAAAATGAGTTTAAAATAAAAGCAGCTTTGCCTAACCCTGCTCATACTTTTGCATCAATACTAAAAAGCCATCTTGCTAATACAGGCATTTTTAATAATGGGGAAGCAAAAGCACATTATAGTAGCACTAAAGGAGTACCTTTTAAACAAATAATTACGCAGTTTTACAGCCCCCCGTTGATAGAGATAATTAATGAAACACATAAAAAAAGCATCAACCTATATGCGGAAGGCATTTTAAAAATACAAGTGTCAAACTGTAGTGTAAATAACATAAGTGGAAACACCTTAGTAGCAACAGGTAATTATTTGACAAACAATGGATTCAAAAACAGTCAATTTGTTATATTTGATGGAAGTGGCTTATCTCCACTAAATAAAATAACTACTCAACTAATGGCTAATTTGCTTTCTAAAATTTCAAAAAAACCACATTTCGAGCAATTTTATAATACCCTTTCTGTAGCGGGAAACTCTGCTGATGGTGGTTATTTGAAAAACATCTTAAAAGGCACAATAGCTGCAAATAATTTAAGAGCTAAAAGTGGCTATATGTCGGGTGCAAAAAGTTATGCAGGTTATGTTAAAAACAAATCAAATAATTTACTTGCCTTTACGGTAATTGCTAATAACTACACCTGCAATAACGCCAAAATGAAAGCTTATTTAGAAGAAATACTCTTAAAAATAGCCGAGCTAAATTAATCTCCCATTAATTCTATAATTGCATCGCTCATTCCCATTGATGAAAACCCGCCATCGTGATATAAATTTTGCATGGTAACCATTTTGGTATAGTCAGAAAAAAGACTAACACAATATTTAGCACAATCTGTAGCGCTTGCATTGCCCAAGGGCGATAACTTGTCGGCGTACTTAAAAAAAGTGTCAAAACCACTAACTCCGCTGCCTGCAGTTGTTATTGTTGGAGATTGTGAAATAGTATTAATTCTAACCTTCTTTTTGCTACCATAATAATACCCAAAACTACGTGTAATTGACTCCAAAGTAGCCTTTGCTTCCGCCATATCTCCGTATCCTGGAAACGTTTTTTGGGCAGCAATATATGTTAAGGCTACCACCGACGACCAGTCATTTAATGCATCTAACTGCCAAGCTGTTTGTAAAACCTTATGAAATGATATGGCAGAAATATCTAAAGTTTTTTGTAAGAAGTTGTAATTCAAGTCGGTATATTCTATTTTTTTTCTCACATTAGGAGACATCCCGATTGAGTGTAACAAAAAGTCAATTTTGCAGTCAAAATAACCTATTGTTTCTTTGAATAACTTTTCTATGTCTTCAACATTAGTTGCATCGGCAGCTATTAGCGGACATTGGTACTTTTCTGAAAGAGCTTGTACTTTGCCCATTCTTATTGCAACGGGGGCGTTGGTTAATGTAAATTTAGCACCTGCTTTATGGCATTCTTCAGCAACCTTCCAGGCAATGGAATTTTCATCTAAAGCTCCAAAGATTATACCAGTTTTACCTTTTAAAATTTCTATATTCATGAGGGTAAAAATAGACAGTTTTTTAAAAAGTGATAACTAGTTGTGATTAATTTATGACAATTAATCTAAAATGTTAAAATTGTTGATTGAAAAATTACTTATTCTAACTAAAATATAGTAATTTGCACTCTTTAAATTTATGTCAAAAATATTTAAATATGAATAAAATAAACATTGATGGAATCTCAAGAATACTCTTGTTTTTCTTACTTACGTTTGTATTTACACAGTCCCAAGCGCAATGTCCAACGTTGTTTAATGTAGAAACAACAACCAACATCGCTTGTTCAGGTGATCCTGTAACTTTTTTGGCGCTTCTCAATCCGGTTGATGCCCAAAACGGTAACATTATTGTTGAATACGGTTCTGGTAACGTATTGATTCCATCGTTAGAAGGACCCAATGTATCCGGATTATATTCTGGCTCTCTCGTATTAGAAAACTCAGGTTGCTACCCAGTAACCCAAACCTACACTATTAAGCTACAATGTACTGACGATAATTCAATATCAGCAGTACAAACTGAAGATATTACAATTTACCCTTCAAGCTTTGAGCAATTTGTCAGTGTATCATCTGATGACTGTTCTGCTACAGTAGAAGTTTCTGCTGAGTGTACAGATGACGATGGCGTAGTTCATTTAACTGTTGACCAAAGTAGCTTTTCAGCTGCACCAGGAGAAACAGGAACGTGGACTGCCAACTATTCATTCATCGACAAATTGGGCTTCAACCCATGTGCCGCTCCTGAAACAACCACAGGAAGTTTAGATATTCCATACAATTGTACCGATCCTTGTGATAATGATGCAGGTATAATGGGTGGGCAATCTTTTCTCTGTGATGGATCTTTTGTTATTGCCAGCTCTGATGGAGCAGTAACAGGTGATGGTAGCACATTAATTTATGTTTTGCACGACGGCAATGATTTAGCTGTTGGGCCAAATATTTACGCCTCAGCAGCAGATGGCATTTTCTTAAATGAAGGAGTGCCCACAAATGTAACCTTATGCATATCAGCAGTTGTTGGTGATGATTTAGATGCTAACGGTGTTCCAACCCCTTCTGGTTGTTATGATGTGTCAGAATGTTTACAAGCAGTATTCTTAGATCCTATTGTAATTTCTGCATCAGAGGTTTGTGATCCTGTCTCAGGCACTTACACCGTCAATTTAATGCTAGCTGGTGGTGGGCCAGAATTTTTCCCCGGTCACGTTTATGAATTAGATGGTGATATTTCTGGTGATTTAGAGCCTGGTTCATTTGGTACTTATGGTCCTTTTAATTCTGGCGAACCTTATAGTTTTCAAGTCGTTGCAGACGGTAAAGGATGTTCTACTGATATTTACACCGGTTCAGCTACTTGTGAAGTTATTGTTGATTGTGATGCTGGTGTTTTAGGCGGAAATGCTTTTGTTTGTGAAGGTGAATTTGCACTTGCAAACGCAACAGGTGTTGATCTTGGAGCTGATGCAACACAAGTTTATGTACTACATAACGGAAGCAGCTCAGCAATTGGGTTAGATGTTTATGCGACAGCAACTGACGGAATATTTACTAATGATGGCAACCTACCAACCAACGTAACTTTATGTATTAGTTCGGTTGTAGGTAATAGTTTAGATGCAAATGGTGTTCCATCAATTGATGGGTCTTGTTACGACATATCTAACTGTTTACCTGTTGTATTTTTAGATCCTATACAAATTACATCAGTAGAAGAATGTGATTTTGATACAGGTACCTATACAGTTCAAGTTACCATTAATGGTGGAGGACCAAACTTCTTCGCAGGTCATACTTACACTTTAGTAGGTGATTTCGCTGGTGAAGTTGATGCTGGTTCTGTTACAACTTTTGGTCCATTTGATTCTAATACATCTTACAGTTTTTCTGTAAGTGACGATGGCAAAGGATGCAGCACTGAAGTTTATACTGGTACTGCTGATTGTGGTATTTATGATTTAGCCTTAGTAAAAACAGTAGCTTCTCCAGGTCCTTTTTTCGCTGGTGATGATGTTTTATACACAATAAGTGTTTACAATCAAGGTAACATAGATGCAAATAATATTGAAATTACTGATTACATACCATTAGGCATGTCTTTAAGTACAAATGACAATAATGGATGGACTGTTTCAGGTTCATCAGCTACAACAACAATTCCATCAATTTCAAGTGGTGGAACTTATATTTTAAATATCTTAATAAACATTTCTGACACCTCTACACCAGGCGATTACGTAAATTACGCCGAAATAAGTAGTGATGATGGTGATGATGTTGATAGTACTGCAGATAACGACAGCGGAAACGATGCAGGTGGAGTACCAGATTCTTCAACAGATAATACTGTTAATGGCAATGGTACTGATGACGAAGATGATCACGATCCTGCTTCAATAACTGTTGGAGAAACAGTAGTAGCTGGTTGTACAGATCCTTGTGCGCCTAACTATAATGCTGATGCGGTAGTTGACGACAGCTCTTGCCAATACTACAGTACTAATTGCAATAGTGATTGTACACAGGGAGACATTACAGTTTACGATACTGCTACTTGTGGTTGTGTAGTTTCAACTCCAACAGTTTTAGGTTGTACTGATGCTGCTGCAAATAATTACGATCCTAATGCTAACTGCGATGATGGAAGTTGTAGTAATGAAATAGCAGGTTGCACAGATCCTTGTGCATCTAATTATAATGCCGATGCAACAACTGATGACGGTTCTTGTAATGATTACAGTACAACTTGCAATAGCGATTGTAGTCAAGGGGATATTACAGTTTACGATACTGCTACTTGTGGATGTGTAGTTTCAGTTACAACAGTTTTAGGTTGTGATGATCCAAATGCAACAAATTATGATGCAAATGTAAATTGTTCTGACAATACAACTTGCACTTATGATTTAGGTGGTGGCTGTACAGATCCTTGTGCATCTAATTATAATGCCGATGCAACAACTGATGACGGTTCTTGTAATGATTACAGTACAACTTGTAACAGCGATTGTACCCAAGGAGACATTACAGTTTTCGATACTGCTACTTGTGGTTGTGTAGTTTCAACTCCAACAGTTTTAGGTTGTACTGATGCTGCTGCAAATAACTATGATCCTGCAGCTAATTGTACAGATAATGCAACGTGTACTTACGATCCTGTAGGCGATGTATTTGATTTAGCCTTAATAAAAGGTATTTCAACAGATTTTCCTGGCCCTTTCTGCCCAGGAGATATGGTACAATTTTCAATAGCAGTTTATAACCAAGGCGATATTGATGCTATTAACATTGAAATAACTGATTATATACCAGAAGGATTAACCTTATCAGATGATCCAAGAAATTCAATTTGGACGGCTAATGGTTCAACCGCAACCACTATCATTCCTTCACTTGCCGCTGGCGCTGCCACAGGTTTAAGTATATGGTTAATAATTGATCCAGACTATACAGGCTCAACAGTAACTAATTATGCTGAAATTAGTGAAGATAATGGTGATGATATTGACAGTAATCCTGATAACGTTTTAGGAAATGATGCTGGTGGTGTACCAAACTCACCAACTGATAACACAATTCAAGGTGTAAAAGGTGGTCTTGACGAAGATGATCACGATCCGGTACAAATTGAAATATGTGATAAGCCAGGTGAAAATTATGATTTAGCTTTGATAAAAGGTATTTCTACAGATTTACCAGGCCCTTATTGCCATGGTGATGATGTAAGAATGTCAATTGCAGTTTACAACCAAGGTGATGTTGATGCATACAATATAGAAATTACAGATTATCTTCCAGAAGGTACTTCCCTTAGTGTTAACGATAATAATGGTTGGATGGTGAATGGTAATACCGCTACCAATATAGTTAGTTATATTCCTGCTGGTGGTGTAGTTGGTTTGTCAATTGTTATAACAATAAACCCAGATTTTACTGGTAGTTCTTTATTAAATTATGCAGAAATTAGTGCTGATGATGGTGATGATGTTGATAGTACACCAGATAATGATAATACAAATGATGCTGGAGCAATACCCAATGGTACTTACCCAGATGGAGCTGACCCATCAGGAACCGACAGCACTATAAACGGTCAAAATGGTGATGAAGATGATCACGATGTTGTTATTATTGATGTTTGTTCTACACCTACAGGTGATTACGATTTGGCTTTTATAAAAGGAATTTCAAGCTCGCGACCTAATACTTACTGTCCAGGAGACGAGGTAAGGTATAATATGGCAATTTACAACCAAGGTGGAACCGAGGCTTGCTTTATAGAAATTACAGAATACATACCTGAAGGTATGACAGTAAGTGACAATCCTGGTAATGCAGGTTGGTCGGTTAATGGTTCAATTGCCACAACAACAATTAACGAATGTATTCCACCAGGGGGTATTTACCCTAATGATGTAGCAAACCCATTATCAATATGGCTGGTAATAGATGCTGATTATAGTGGGCCTCCTACTATCACAAACTATGCTGAAATTAGTGATGACGATGGTGATGATATTGATAGTTCTGCAGATTCAGATCCTACAAACGATATGGGAGGTGTACCTAATTCACCCACCGATAGCGTTATCAATAATGAAAAAGGTGATGAAGATGATCACGATTCTCACTTAATATACATTTGTGATACACCATCTGAAAATTATGATTTAGCATTGTTTAAAGATATCTCATCTACTTTCACTAATGAAAATAATGATGTTTATTGCCCTGGCGATGACGTACTTTTCTCAATAGCTGTTTATAACCAAGGTGATATAGACGCCAATAATATAGAAATTACAGATTATATTCCAGAAGGCTTTATGCTAAGTGCTAATGATACGCACGGATGGGTACAAAATGGTTCTTATGCTACAAACATAATTACCTTCTTAGCCGCTGGTGATGCAACCGGAATTAGTATTTTATTAACTATAGATCCTGATCATCCAGGAGGTTTTGTAACTAATTATGCAGAAATAAGTGCCGACGATGGAGATGATGTTGACAGTACTCCTGACAACGATCCTAATAATGACGCTGGTGGTGAATTTGATGGCCCTTTTGATAACAATATAAATGGAAATGGAACTGATGATGAAGATGATCATGATCCAGATCAAATTTTTGTTGATGCACAAGGATGTTCTCCAGTATTTGATTTAGCATTAGTAAAAGAAGTTGCAGCTGGTCAGCCTTTATCTTTTATACCAGGTGATGATGTAACGTTTACTATTACAGTTTATAATCAAGGTAGTGTAGATGCAGCTAATGTTGAAATTATTGATTACGTTAATAACACACTTATTTTAAATGATTCTGATTGGAATGCTGATGGAACCTATACAATCCCAGGTATTATTCCTGTTGGTGGTTCTGTTTCAGTTGATATTACATTTACTATTGATCCTAGTTTAGTACAAAGTAAATCAATTGTAAATATTGCTGAAATTTTAGGTGCTACCGATGGTGATGGTAACCCTGTTACAGATATTGATTCTACTCCAGATGGAATTAATGGTAATGATGCAGGAGGTAACGTTGGAAGTCCTTCTGATAATGTTATTGATGGTGATGGTACTGGTATGCCAAATGGTACTAATCCAGCAACTGATGAAGATGATCACGATCCAGCAATAATTGAAGTGATCGCCCAACTGTGCGACGCAGGTTCACTTCCATCTAACTTGTATGTGTGTGCAGGAACTCCATTAGCTGTTACGGCTTCAGATGTACTTATTCCACCTGGTTTTGAATTTGTATATGTATTATACAGCGGTGATTTTGATGTTTATAATATTATAGAAGTAAGTGAAAATGGTGTATTCTCAACAAGTGATTTATCAACAAATACAGCATACACAATACAAAGCCTTGTAGGACCAGAAAAACCAGAACCAGGCGAAATAGTTTTACCCGTTTTCTGTGATTTCTCAAATGAAATGACAGTTGTATTGTTAGACCCTGTTGTTATTGATGCTCAGTTTGAGTGCGACAATGCTACAAGTTTATATACTGTTGCATTTACAGTAAACGGTGGTTTACCATCGTATGATGCTAACGAAACTTATGCAATAACAGGCGACTTCAATACCGCAAGTGGTTTACCAAATAATATTTACACATTTGGGCCAATTTCAAATACTACTTATACCATTCAAGCAAGTGATGCGAATGGTTGTGGCGGTAATTTCAGTGAAGATGTTGAGTGTAAGAAATTACCAGTTGAATTGTTAGCTTTCGTAGGCGAAGTACAAGAAGATGGTAATTTAGTTAAATGGTCTACAGGCACAGAAATTGAAAATAGCCACTTTACATTATTAGTATCAAAAGATGGTATTAATTACGAAGTGGTTGAGGTTAGAAATGGTGCAGGTACTACAAGCTCAACAAGCGAGTACTCTTTTTTACATAGGTCAGCTACTGCTGGCAGCAGTTACTACAAATTAGTTCAAACAGATTTTGATGGTACAACAGAAAACTTGGGCCAAATAGAATTGATCAGAGGTGAGAGTGCAGTTAGTATCGTATCTATACTGCCGATACCGGCATTAAACAATATTGAGCTTACCTTCACAACAAATAGTAATACTCCTGTTGTTTTTGACATAGTTGATATAATTGGTCAAACTATGTTAGAAGTAGAGAATACTAATGCTGAAGCAGGGCTTAACAATATTTCAATAGACATTGCAAATTTACCTGCTGGTGTTTATTTTATAAGAATGTTAAACGGTGAGAATGTATTCTCCGAAAAATTTATAAAAGAATAATTTCTAATCAATAGAGATTATTTCAAAATGCTTCTGGATTAATTTTCAGAAGCATTTTTTTTTAGCCTTATGAGGTAGATATTTAAACTAACCAGCAACTGACTAATAAATAATTGAAATTGTTGTTGTAATGATGAAATTGTTTTGTGAGTATATTTTTAAACTAAAGTAGCAGGTATGATAACAGTTGATTTTTCAAAAGCAGAATTAGAAAGATATAGTAGACACCTTGTAATTCCTGAATTTAATATTGAAGGGCAAAGAAAGTTAAAGCGCGCAAAAGTATTAGTAGTAGGTTCGGGTGGCTTAGGTAGCCCTATGCTATTGTATTTGGCAGCGGCAGGCGTAGGCAATATTGGTATAGTAGATTTTGATGTGGTAGACGACTCTAACCTTCAACGGCAAGTTTTATTTGATGTTAATGATGTAGGAAAGCTAAAAGCAGAAGCAGCAAAAGATCGTATTTTAGCATTAAATCCACACATTAATGTTACTACTTTTAATATGAAGTTAACTTCTGAAAATGCATTAAACATTATTAAAGATTATGATTTAATAGCTGATGGAACAGACAATTTTCCAACAAGATATTTAGTGAATGATGCCGCTGTTTTATTAGGCAAGCCCAATGTTTACGCCTCAATTTATCGTTTTGAAGGCCAAGTTTCTGTATTTAATTACACTAATAAAAATGGAGTTTTAGGCCCTAACTATCGCGATTTATTTCCAACACCACCGCCACCAGGTTTTGTACCAAGCTGTGCCGAGGGCGGAGTAATAGGCGTGCTGCCAGGTATAATTGGTAGTTTGCAAGCAAACGAAGTAATAAAAGTAATAACAGGTATAGGAGAACCTTTAAGTGGAAGATTATTTTTGTTTGATGCTTTAAATTTTGAAACCAAAACTTTAAAGATTAGAAGAGACCAAAACAACCCTCTTAATGGAAAAAACCCTACACAAAACGAATTGATAGATTACGAACAGTTTTGTGGTATAGTAAATGATAATGAAGTAACCAATGGTTTAAAGGAAATTTCGGCCATTGAATTAAGTTCAATTTTAAACAATGTAAATAAAAAACTGCAATTGATTGATGTTAGAGAACCTTATGAAACTGAAATAGCCAGTATAGGGGGCGAACTAATTCCATTAAACATAGTAGCTAAATCAGTAGCAAAAATAGATAGAGATAGGCAAGTGGTATTGTATTGTAAAAGCGGTAAAAGAAGTGCTGATGCTATTAAACTATTAGAAGCTCAATTCGGATTTGATAATTTATATAATTTAAAAGGTGGTATATTAGCCTTTGCAAAAGAAGTAGATAATTCAATACCGATGTATTAAATTAAATAATGGTTGACATAAAAATTAGTGCTTTTGAGCATTTAAACAAAAAAGAAAAGTATGAACTAGCTTATAAAAGTATAAATAGTTTGTTAAAAGACGAGCCAGATGTAGTGGCAAATATGGCTAACACAGCAGCTTTACTAAAACAAGTATTTAACTTCTTTTGGGTAGGGTTTTATTTTAATAAAGGTAATGAATTAGTGCTGGGGCCATTTCAAGGACCTATTGCTTGTACACGCATAGCTTTTAATAAGGGGGTTTGTGGAAAAGCTGCTTCTACAAAAAAAACAGTAGTGGTACCTAACGTGAATCAATTTCCCAATCACATTTCATGTAATGAAAAATCAAAATCTGAAATAGTTGTTCCATTTATTAAGGAAAATAAAACTATATTTGTTTTGGATGTAGATAGCGAATTTGAAGACCACTTTGATCAAACGGATCAACAATATTTAGAAATGACAATTCAACTATTTACATAATTTAAATATGAACTACTGCGAGAATACAAATGCTACCTAACTTTGAGCTAAACATAAATAGTCCTATGTCTGCTTTATTGGTAGATTTTGATATAAGCGATTTTCATAGCTTAACAAACTATGTTAAAAATTTAGCTTATGGAAAAAATGAAATTATAGAAGATTTAAGTACTGTGCTTGCCGAAAAAAGAGGCGATAGTAGCACTAAACACGCTTTTTTGGTGCAAACTGCCAGAGAAAATGATAGGCCTGATATTCAATTGGCCTTAGGTTTTTATGAAATGTCATCCAAAACACACCCCGAAGTTAGTGAGGTATTAAAACGTAATAATTTGCAAAGCATACCAGAGGCTTATAATTATATTTTGTTTGAAGACAATCGTTATGATTTTACAAAAGACGAAAACAATAGTGAAAGCCCTTTTGAAACAATTAAAAACGAAATGACTATTTTACCAAATCAAATTATAGATTTTAAACTTCACTTTCACCGTTTTTTTATCATAAATTGGCTAAAAGAAAGTGAATTAGGTTTAGAATTTGATACTGATAAAATTTGGGAGATAAGAAAAGAGTGCCTTAAAGTAATTTATAATAATCATTGATTTTCACTTGGGTGACTTTCAATAGCAATCTCGCGTTCAAAAACCAATTGCCAACCAAAACTTTCTGCCATTAAGCGCAAACTTTCTAACAGCTCAAAAGCTTTTGCTTCTGCATCTTTTAGTAAAATTGAGTTATAAGCTTTTAAAGTGATTAAATCTTTGGCCATAGTATTTAACTCGGTTAATTCATTTTCGGTAAAGGTGTTAAAAATACCTTCCGAAATATCGAAATATTGAACATCCATATCAACAAACAAAATTTCAGCATTGGGAAATTGGCTTACTTTAATTTGCTTATTAACATCATTAATTTCAAAATGTAAGGCCTCTAAATTATAGCCAGCACCAACCTTAGCTTTTACTTTTAAAATAGCTTTTTTTTGAAATGGATAAAAATCAAATTTTGAATATTCTTTATGATCTAAAATGTCAGTAAAATTTCCTTCAACAGTAGTAAGCTTACATACCTTTTTTATGTTTTTTAATAAAATTTCAGAACTGGTGGTAGCCTTGCTTCCCCAAAAATTAAGACTAACAAAATACAAGCTGATAACGCCAAGTAAAAAACCTAAAATTAAAGCCAAAAAACTGTTTATTTTCATAACAAGCTATTACTAATTAAATTAATCGTTTTAACCAATCATCTAAAATAGCTTCATCAACTTCATCTAATTTAACATTGCTTTTTATTAATTGATTTACAGCACTTGAAAGCTCACTCTCCGTATTATTTTGCTCAATCGTATTAATTTTTTGCTGTACCAATTCAAATAATCGCTGTTTAGCTTTTTCGCCACGTACAGATTTTAAATAGTTAATGGCGTCCTTTTGATCGTTTCCAATTTTGTTATCCTCTAAAAAAACAGTTTTAGTTTTACTGGATATAAAACCAAGTACCACCCCTTTTAAATAATTGATTCGTACTAAATCGTTTTTATTACCCAATACTATTTTAGAAGGGTAGAGATCATTTTCGATGGCTTTTTCATAAATATAAAAATTGCCAATTTCAATGTTTTCTTTATCTAAACAATGCTGTGCTAAAACATTTTTACAGTTTTGAATAAGGGTAATTTTAAACGCAGGAAAACCACGCTTTGCCCTAAATATGCTAATCCTATTTTTATCACTATTTTCTATTTTACTTTCTGCCCTAAAACCTTGTTCGGCTAAAGCATTGGTTAACTGCTGGGCATCTTTTCCACCTGTTTCAAATAAAAACAAATCACATTTTTCTTCGGTTTGATCGCCAGTTCCAAAATCTTTTAAATTGATGTACACTTGTGATGCTTCGTTAATTAAATTCATCCGAGTCTCAATAGTGTCATTTGTATTTAGGTAATCATCTCTAAATAAAAAATCGTACACATTTTTATTAGCCAAATGCCGATACTGCGTTGCAAAAAAAGCATCTAAATCGTTTTGAAGTGAAGTAACCTTATTTTCGCTTGCATAATTTTTGTAGTAATTAACTACGCTTCTACCTTCTTTGTCTACAAAAAAATCTGCTGCGGTAACTGGTTCTTTATAATTATCTAAATCGGCTTTAGTAATAATGTTGTTTTTAAATAGATTGTTGGTTAAGCTTATATTTTCAAACTTGTGGGTAGCATTTTTATAAGCATTTAATATTTCATTTTTAAAACCGTTTAATTGTTCATTGGTGTTTTCAACAGCTTTTTTAATAGTTAATAAACTATCGTAAGCATTGGCATGTTGCAAATGGTTAAATTTTAGTTGATGACTTTCACCTTCAGTATTTAAATATTGATTGATTAAATTAATTTTTTCATTGTTAATATTGTTTAGCTCGTTACTCAAAATTTTCATAGGCTTACCTACTAATTTCTGGTATCTCAAAAAAGCCCAAATGGCATAGCCAATAAACAAAATCGTAAACAGTGAACCATAAACTTCAAATGCACTAGTTTCCGAATCGGTGAATAACTGATACATAACATTAGGTTGCCTAATATGCAAAACGGTAATAATAGCAGAAGGAATACCAAATATTAAAATTGGAAAAAATAGGAACAGCTTCTTTAATAACTTATCTCTTTTAGTTTTAAAAGTATCAATTTTATTTTGGATGATAGTTTTTCGATTATCATTATGGTTGAGTTGATTTTTTAAGCCTTCTTTTTTATCGTCTATATTTTCTAAATCTTGCTGTCTTATACTTTTTCTAAAATCATTACTTTCTAACTTTCGCTTTAAGTCTTCAATATTTTTTTGACCACTTTCGTAAGTAGATGTTTCGGTAGCCACTTCGTTTTTTAATTGTTTAATGGTGTCTTGTTTCGATTGTATTTCTGCTTTTAAGTTAGATAAATCAACCGTAGTTAGCATTTCGTTTTGTGCAACTTTTTGGTTTTCAATTTTTAACTTTGTGTTTAAGTGGGCTACTTCATTAACTAATTGGTTTAAGCGTTTTTCTTTATTTTTAATATCCGCAGAAAGTGGTGAAGTGTTTTCGTTAGCTAACTCAATGGTTGCTAATTTTGATTTATAGAAGCCTAATATTTTGTCTTCAACTTGGGTAAGATTTTTGTTATCTTCTAATAATTGACCAGTTAAACTATCGCAATCTTTATTTAATAATAAACTAGTAAAAGCGTGTGCAAAGTTAATGCCTTGGTTAGGCGAATTAATAAATTCTTCTGTTTGTGTATTTATCTCGTTAACCAATTGCTGGGTTAAATTTTGCTTTCTATTGCTTAATTGATTTAAAATAGTTTTACCGTAAACATTGTTTTCATAGTTTTTTGATGCCTCATTTACACTATTAAAAAAATGTTGCACTTCTACTGTTTCGTCTTTTTTGCCAGCATAAGTAAAAGGTGAAAAAATAGGTTTTCCAGTATCTGTTTCTAATGCAATACGATCAACTAACTGGGTTAAGTTTTTGGTTGTAAAATAATGCTTAACAGTTCCATTTACGGTATTAATATCAAACTTGTTATTTTTTAGATCGGTTTGTATAGCGTGTAAAATTTCTTTTTTGCCATTATTATAAAGTGCAGCCAACATTTTGGCTTTGGGCAAAACTAAGGTACTAAAGCCAATAGAACTATAGCGATTGGTTTTGCCATCAGTGTCGTTTTCTAAATGAACATTTAAGTGCTGCGTAGCAAATTGTTCGTTTACAAGCATTAAAGCAAATTCTACCAAGCTCACCATCATATCATTATAACTACCTAAACTAATGTTGATGTTATTTTTACTGCCAACAACAAAGTTATGCTTTATAATTTTGGTGCCACTTACTTCATTGCTATCTAATGTAAAATCAATTTCGTTTAAAGCAGCGTAAGCACGAGCATAGTGTTTCGTTTTATCGGCTTTTAAGTTTTTAGTTGAAAATTCAGCAGCTTGTATTTCGTACGTATCATTATTTTTAGAAATTAAATCAGCCTCGGTAAAAAACAAATCGGGCAATAAGTAGATTGCCGTAGTTTGACTGTAAGCATAATTGCCTTCTTGTAAAATTCTATTAATAATTTTTGCAAAACCAAGTAATACTGCCGAGCCAACTTCGTCACCCAAAGGGGTAACAAAAACAACTTGCGGATCGCCAATTTCAAAACCAGCTTTTATTAGTTGCTTTCTACTTTCAATATTACCAATGGCATTCAATTGCTTTTTAACTAAACTAATAATATCAGCTTCTTGTTGTATAAATTGTTCGTAATTATGTTTGTAAATGTTTTGTTCGGCCTGTTTTAAAAATTTAAATTTGAGATATTCGTTGCCATTAAAATAGCTTTTAAGACTGCCATCGTTTAATAAACATAAATCGGAAATGGCGTTGTTAAGCACAGGATTGCGTTGCTTTAAAATGGTGGCGCAAGCACTTATAAGGGAAGCTCCAGCTTTGCCGAGGCCAATGTATAAAGTCGGTTTTATTTTTCTCATTTATGAACAACCAATTAAAAAACGAAGTTACAAATTTTTAAGGTGTAGATGTTTTATTGTATAAGTAATGATGATAAAATAAATTGCTCAACTATGGCAAAGTCAGATGTTCAATTTACTTTATTCTTATTTTAAGATGCTTTTGATAATTATAAGGTTTGGGTTTAGCAATACTTTTTTTTTATTTCAATAAATTTGTAAATGAATATGATCATCGTGCCTAACGGCTTTACAACCTTGAAAACGTATTTTGGGGTGCTTTAATTTTAACCGATGTTTTAAATGTGGTTCAATAAATATTTTACTTGTTTTTGATTGAACCAACAAAGCATCTAACAATAAACGATTGCCTTTTACAGAAAATTTTAAGTGTTTGTTTTTTGTGCCGAGGGTAAGATGTTTAGTAAAATCATAAAAAGGGTGTCCCTTGCCTTTGCATATTTTGGTTTGGTTAATTTCATTATTTATAGGTTCTTCAAAAAAACCGTAACCACTAATGGTTTTATTTTTGCTGGTAATGGTACCGATCTTATCTTCATAAACATAACTTATATCAATTTTTTTACCATCGTTATGGCTTAAATGTGGCAATAACGGAAAGCCATTTATAAACGGAAAATTAGCATCTAAATACCTTAATTGAATTCCAGTATTGTTAAGTTTTGTGGCGGTTTTATTTAGTAAAACATTTACCTCATGTATTACATAGTTTCTGTTTAATATGTTAGTAATAAAAGATGCAGGTTTTGTGTTTTGTTTAAGCTTAATCCGTTCTCTACCAAATATTGGAGCAACAAATGGTACAATTAAAAAAGTAGCAACAACATAAATTAATAAAAACAATACAAGCGTATTGGCTTTACTGTTTTTACACACGGCTATTTTTTTAGCAACAAATAAGCTAATAAAATAAGCAATACCACCAATTTGACTAATTATGGTAAGTAAAACAAATATAATTAAATAAATTATTGTCCATAGTAGTTTAAGCAATGTCACATCAACTAAACGGATAAGGTTTTTGAATTAGTATTTAACAATTAGCTAACAGATTTAAAGCATCGAGCGATCTTACCAAAAACCATTTTAAAATTTCTTATTAATTCAGCTAACTAAGCTATGCTTTTTATTACGATGTTAATTAAACATTAAATCTAAAATGCATAATGTCACCATCTTTTACTACATATTCTTTACCTTCTACTGCAATTTTACCAGCATCGCGACAAGCAGATTCTGAGCCATGTTTTATATAAGCATCATAGCTAATTACTTCAGCTCTAATAAAACCTTTTTCAAAATCGGTATGAATAACACCAGCGGCTTGCGGGGCTGTAATACCTTTCTTTATTGTCCAAGCACGCACCTCTTTTTCACCAGCAGTAAAATAAGTAATTAAATTTAATAAGGCGTAGCATGTCTGTATCATACGTTCAACACCACCTTTTGTTAAGCCTAATTCTGTTAAAAATTCTTGTCGTTCTTCTAAAGTGTCTAATTGTGCTATTTCGCTTTCTATACCAGCCGAAATTATTAATACTTCGGCGGGTTCATTTTTTACCGCTTCTTTTAAAATATTGCTGTACGCATTTCCATCTTTGGCCGATGCTTCATCAACATTGCAAACGTATACTACTGGTTTGGTAGTTAGTAAATCTAATGCATCTATGTAACTGGCATTTTCTTCTGTTTTTTCAAAAGTGCGGGCACTTATTCCGCTTTCAATATGACTTTTTAAAGCAGTTAAAACGGCAACACCTTTCTGGGCATCTTTATCAGCACCTTTAGCCTGTTTTTTATATTTCTCTATACCTTTTTCAATACTGTCTAAATCTTTCAGCTGCAGCTCAAAGTCAATTACTTCTTTATCTCTAACAGGGTCAACCGAACCATCTACGTGGGTAATGTTATCATCATCAAAACACCTAATAACGTGCACAATGGCATCGGTGCTTCTAATATTACCTAAAAATTGGTTGCCCAAACCTTCTCCTTTGCTGGCGCCTTTCACCAAACCAGCTATGTCTACAATTTCAACTGTAGTAGGCATAATTTTTTGAGGATTAACCAAATCCGCTAATTTTTGCAAACGGCTATCCGGCACTTGTACCACGCCAATATTTGGTTCAATTGTACAAAAAGGATAGTTGGCAGATTGCGCACCAGCATTTGAAAGTGCATTAAAAAGGGTTGATTTACCAACATTTGGTAAGCCAACAATACCACATTGTAAACCCATTCAATTTTAATTTTAAGCCTGCAAAAATGCGCTTTTTATTTTTAGTTTTTCATATCTTTAATAATGTTTTTAATCAAAAAAATAAAAAGTAAAATAATTAAGGCTTGCAATTGTTCAAAATATTGATTTATAAAAGTTTAAACAATAGCCGACAAAAGTCTTTTTTAACGAATTAAAAAGGACTCAAAACTCAAATAATTATTTATTAATCCTTACTTTTGAAGCTTGATTAAACCTTAACTGTATATTTTCTTCTTCAATAAGTAAATCTACAAAATACATAAAATATAATATAATTACATTATGATACTTAAATTGTTGAAACGTTTGACCTTATTCAGCCGACTACTTTTCAACTATCATTACTTAAAGCTTATAATAGCATTATTTTTTTGTGTTGTAGTAACAAAATCTAATGCACAAATTCTTTCCAATTTCCCTTGTTATGCAGTTGCAGAGGATAATGGAGCACCGAATTTTTTCTTTGAGTATGATCCATTAAGCCAAAGTTGGACCAATGTGGGGGTAACCGGAACTGGTTTTATAGAATCAATAGCCACCGACCCTATCAATGATATAATCTATGCCATGGACGCTGGCATTTTAGGCACTATTGATGTAGCAACTGGTGCTTTTTCTGCCATAGGTACTTTGGGTACAGGAGACGGAGCAATAGGTAATATTTTGCTAAATGATGTTGATGGATTGTCTTACGACCCTGCAAACGAAATTTTATGGGCAAGTCATCGTATATCAGGCAATGGGCCAAACACCAACGATTTGCTTTTTAAAATAGATCCCGCCACTGCATCAGTAATTCCAGGTGAATTTGCTAATGGCGATGATTATGCTATTGTAGAAGAGGTTTTTGATAGTACCTTTGGTGGCTCTGTGTATGATGTAGATGATATTGCTTACAACCCATATACTGGCATACTTTATGCCATTCAAAACCAAGATGGGCCTGGCGTAATTACTTCAATTAACCAATTTGATGGTAGTGTTGAGCAAATTATTATCGATTTTCCTGATGATGATGTTGAAGGCTTGGGCATTACTTATTTGTCGGAGCTATATGGTACTACTGGTGATAACGGTACTACCGGATCTCAAAATACTTTTATATTTATTGATATTGTTAATAGCAGTACCCAAACACTTAATACTATAGACCCAACTGGCAATGCAGTCGACTTTGAAAGTTTTGATTGTTTAACTGCAGTTAACGATTTAGCGCTTCAAAAAGTAATCTCTTCGGTTCAACCGCAGCCAATTTTATCGGGAGATGTAGTAACCTACCAAATCACCGTTTTTAATCAAGGTGATATACCAAATGAAGATATTGTGGTATCCGATTATATTCCGATGGGCCTTTCTTTAGTTGATCAAGATTGGTCATCTTTGAGCCCTCAATTAGCAAGCTATAATATACCTGGCCCATTAAACCCGGGGCAGTCTATTACTTTTGATATAGATTTAAAAGTTGGCCCTACGGCCAATGGAACTATTGCAAACTATGCAGAAATATCATCGTCTTTTAACGAAGACATTAATATAGCTAATGGAGAAGATACCCCTTTACCCGATGTTGATTCTGTGCCAAATAATGTTAACGACGAAACAGGTGACGTAATTATTGATGATCAAACAAATGGTTCTGGCCCCAATGCAAATCAAGATGAAGACGATCACGATATTGCAACATTTGGTATCGGTAATTGTATTGCTGCAGGGGCAGAATACTTTCCATGCTATGCGGTATCAGAAGATAATAGTGCTCCAAATACATTATATCTTTTTGACCAAGCCCAAAATGTTTGGGTAAAAATAGGCGTTACGGGTACCAATTTTGTTGAAGCCATTGCTGCAGATCCTATCAATAATATTTTATACGCTATTGATGGAGGTGTGTTAGGAAGGTTAAATACTTTAACTGGCGCTTTTACAGCAATTGGCACCTTAGGTACTGCTAATGGCGAAAATGGATCAATTTTAATAGATGATGTTGATGGTTTAACTTACGATCCAATAAATAACATTCTAATAGGTTCTCATCGTATAGGAGGCACAGGTCCAGGTACAAACGACATTCTTATAAAAATCAATCCTTTAACGGGTACTTTAATACCTTCTTCCTTTGTAGATTCAAATGGTAACCCAGCAGACTATGCAGTAGTTGAAGAAGCCTTCGACTCTACCTTAGGCGCAGTAGTTTATGATGTAGATGATATTGCACTAAACCCCTACACTAAAGAACTATTTGCTATTCAAAATCAAGATGGGCCTGGTTTAATAACCATAATTAATTCTACTACCGGAGAAATAGATATAGTTGTTTACGATACACCAGATGATGATTTGGAAGGTTTAGGTTTTAATGGTTACGGTGAATTGTTTGCAACCTCGGGCAACAATGGTGCAACTGGTTCACAAAATAGTTTTATTGCTATTGATTATTTAAATTCATCAAGTCAAATTTTAGCTAAAATTGATCCATCGGGTGAAGATGTAGATTTTGAAAGCTTTGATTGTTTTGCCGGTTATAATGATTTGGCTTTACGCGAAACTCTTGCAGCAGGCCAAGAAAGTCCGTTTTGCGCTGGTGAAACTGTTACCTTCGAAATTGAAGTATTTAATCAAGGCCTATTATCTAACGAAAATATTTTAATAACAAACTATTTTAGTACAGATTTTGAGTTAGTTGCAGGTGATTTATGGACAGATCAAGGTAATCAAACAGCAACAGCATCCTTACCTTGCCCACTATCGCCAGGCGAATCTAAAACTCTTGAAATATCTTTTAAAATTTCAGATCAAGTAGCCTGCTCTCAAGTTGCGGAACTTGCAATCGATAATTTTTCCGAAATAACAGTTTCTTTTAATCCATTTTTTATAGATGGAAATGGATTCCAAATTCCTTTACAAGATATAGACTCTGAGCCTGATTTTTTAAATAATGAAACTGATGTAGTTGATAATGAAATAAATGAACAAGCAATAACTGGAGACGAAGACGATCACGATATTGAAACAATAATGGTATCTCCTGCTAACCCATCAGCAGGATCTCTTACTGCAAACAGTAGTGTTATCTGTTCAGCTAACAATGTTACTATTATTTCGGCAAGCCCCAACGGTAATATTTTGCAAGGATGCTTTACCGCAACCAACGAAAATGATATAGTAATTCCAGATGGTTATCAATTAGTTTATGTACTTACAGAAGGCACCGGTTTAGTTATTATAGATGTTAGCTCAACCCCATCTTTTACTGTAAATTCACTTGGCGATTATACGATACATTCATTAGTATATAATCCTAATACTTTAGATACCTCTACTATTGTACCCGAAACCACAACTGGTTTCGATGTAAATGCGCTGTTAGTGCAAGGAGGCGGAAATGTTTGCGGTGCTCTAAATGTAGCCGGCGCTCCAATAAGTGTAAACAATCCTTCTGCCGGAACTTTAACCGCAGTTGCGCCTACCGTTTGTTTTAATGGTACCGATGCCATAATAGAAGCAACTTCAAATGCAGATGCAATAATACCAACCAACTATTCTACAATATATGTATTAACCAGAGGAGCAGCATTGGTTATAGAGGCAGTTGATGGAAACCCTCAATTTACCATAACTCAGCCTGGCGATTTTACAATTCATACCTTAGTTTACGATCCTAATACATTAGATTTGAGTATAGTTACACCCAATGTAACAACTGGTTTTGATGTAAACGCTTTATTAGTTCAAGGTGGCGGAAATATTTGTGGTGCTTTAGATGTTGAAGGCGCATCATTTGTTATTCAAAACCCCGATGCCGGAAGCTTAACAGCGGTTTCTTCACCTATAGCTTGCTTAGTTGAAAATGAAGCAACACTTACAGCAGAAGCAACTACCGATCCACAATTTCCATTAGGGTACGAAGTATTATATGTATTAACTTCCGGTGGCGGTTTAATTATAGAAGCCACCTCCACAACGCCTAGTTTTACTGTGTCTCAGTTAGGTGATTATACAATACATACATTAGTATATGATCCGAACACATTAGATTTAAGTATAATTACACCAGGCGTAACAACTGGTTTTGATGTAAACGCTTTGTTAGTTCAAGGCGGTGGTGATATTTGTGCTGCGCTCGATGTTGCAGGAGTACCCTTTACAATAGGTGGCAATATAGGTGTAACTTTTGAAGCTAATTCTCCCACAAATGCCACTTGTGGCCAAGCAGGAGTTGCTTTAATAGAAATAAGTGGCGGTGTTGAGCCATATCAAATTTCTTGGTCAGATGGTTTTTCATTAGAAGACCGACCTAACATAGATGCAGGTAATTATTCTGTAAATGTAACAGATGCATTAGGTTGCACCGGTTCACTTGAAGTAACAATTTTAGGATCTGCTACTTTAGAATTAGCAATAACAGAAACCTGTGAATTAACAGTTGTTGGTGCTGATGCAGTTTTAGATTATACTGTTTCTGGAGGAAATGAACCCTACACTATTGAAGTAGTTGATGCTATTGGAGACATAGTTACTCCAAATCAATCAGGAATTTTGCCAGTTTGGAACACACTTTCAGAAGGACAATACAATTTAACAGTATCAGATATAGATGGCTGTACAACAAACCAAAGCTTTGTTATTTGTCCTTATTCTTGCCAGTTAGAAGGAGTGCTGCAAGAAGTTGTAAATGTAAATTGTAATGGTAGTAGTAATAGTAGCATTACCATAAGTGCTACAACTAATCAAGGAGCAGAACCAATTACCTATGTTTGGTTAAGTGGTAATGGTTCTATAATTGATGGCGAAACTTTACCCTCAATAAATAATATTTCTGCAGGTACTTATGAGGTTAGGTTAGAAGATGCAAATGGATGCACAGACGAGCTTATTTTTGAAATTACCGAACCACCAGCATTTGTTTTTGTTGATTGTAACTCACAAGATGTTTCAACAACAGCGGGTATGGATGGCACTGCCACCGTAATAGTAGATGGAGGAGTTGCTCCTTACACCTATTTATGGTCGAATGGTCAAACAACCAATCCAGCAATTAATTTAAGTGCAGGTATTTACGATCTTACAATAACCGATGCCAATGGTTGCGTACTTCAATCAAACTGTACCGTACAAAGCCCTTCCTGTGCTGGCTTTAATGTAGATTTTAATGCTACACCTGCTAGTTGTTTCAATAGTACTGATGGTGTAATAGAAATTGCCGCAACAGGTACCTCAGGCACAGTTACCTACAACTGGACGCCTAATGTGGCCTCTGGCCCGTTAGCCTCAGGCCTTAGTGCAGGTATGTACGAAGTTTTAGTAGTAGATGGTGTTGGTTGTGAAGTAAGCATTACTGGAGAAATTTTAGAACCTGCCGAGTTGGCTGGTGTTATAGGTAAGTCGGATGTTGTATGTTTTGATGACAATAATGGAACGCTTGATTTACAAGTATCTGGAGGAACAGAACCATATAATTATCTATGGTCAAATGGAATGAGCACAGAAGATCAAATTGACATTGGCCCCGGTAACTATACAGTTACAATTGAAGATGCAAACAGCTGCACTATTGTACGAACTGATGAAATTTTAGAGCCAACTGAGTTATTATTTTCTAACAACTCAATTATAACTAACAATATTTCTTGTAATGGAAATGCAGACGGAGGTGTTTCTGTTATTGTTGAAGGTGGTGCTCCTCCATACCAATATGGATGGTCTAATGGAGAAACAAATCCAACGTTTTCTGGCTATGTTGCTGGCATATACTCTTTAACAGTAGTTGATAATAACGGTTGTAGTTTAAACCAAGATTTTGAAATTACACAACCTGAAGTGCTTGAAGTTGTAGACTGTAATGCAGAAGATGTAACTACAAATAGTGGAACTGATGGTACTGCTACAGTAGTAATTTCTGGCGGAACAACCCCTTATTCATACCAATGGTCAAATGGGCAAACAACAAATCCAGCTATTAATCTTTCAGCAGGTTCTTACGATGTAGTTGTTACCGATGCCAATGGTTGCGAAACTCAAACCACTTGTAGTGTTCAAAGCCCGTCTTGTGCTGGTTACAATATATCGGTAAGTAATAATTTACCCGTTAGTTGTTTTGGAGCAACTGATGGAACGATTTCAGTTGCTGTAGAAGGCGCCTCAGGAAGTATTGATTATACTTGGTCGCCAAATGTTACAGCAGAACCTGTTGCAACAAGCCTACTTGCTGGCACCTACGAAATTACAGCAGTAGATGCAGTAGGTTGCCAAGCTAACACAACAGTAGAATTAACTCAACCAGAAGAATTAACAGGAGTTATTGAAAAAACAGATATAGATTGTTTCGGTAATCAAAACGGCACAATAAATGTAGATATTTTAGGTGGCACCACACCTTATCAATACTTATGGTCAAATGGCAGCACTTCTGAAGACCTTAGCAATATAGGCCCAGGATCTTACACATTAACAATAACTGATGCTAATGGTTGTGTTTTAATATTAAATGAAGCAGTATTACAACCCACAGAATTTGAATTATTAACAAGTGATGTCATAAATTTAAGTTGCAATGGATCAAGTGACGGATCTATCACCGTTACTCCAGAAGGCGGTGTTGCGCCATATTTATTTGAATGGTCAAATGGAGCAACAACACCAAGTCTTTCAGGTGCAGTGGCTGGTAACTATTCTTTAACAGTTACAGAAGCTAATGGTTGTATTTTAGAAGAGAATTTCGAGATAACAGAACCAGAATTACTTACAGTTGTTGACTGTAATTCAGAAGATATATCTACAACTGGTAGTACGGATGGAACGGCAACAATAGTAATTTCTGGAGGTACAGCACCTTACACGTACCAATGGTCAAATGGTCAAACATCAAACCCAGCTATTAATCTTTCAGCAGGTTCTTACGATGTAGTGGTTACCGATGCTAATGGTTGCGAAACTCAAACTACCTGTAGTGTTCAAAGCCCATCTTGCGCGGGTTACGCTATTACAGTAAATAATAATGTACCCGTAAGCTGTTTTGGAAAAAATGATGGAACGATTTCAGTTGCTGTAGAAGGTGCATCAGGAAGTATTAATTACACCTGGTTGCCTAATGTAGCAACAAGTCCTGTTGCTACTGGCTTATCTGCTGGTTTATACGAAATTATTGCCATAGATGCAGTAGGATGCGAAGCCACAATTACTGTACAACTAAGTCAACCTGAAGAATTAACAGGAACGATACAAAAAACAGATGTAAAATGTTTTGGCGATAAAAATGGCGCCTTAAATGTAAATGTTTTAGGAGGCACTATGCCTTATCAATATTTATGGTCAAATAGTGAAACAGTTGAAGATCTTATAAATACTGGACCCGGAACTTATATTTTAACAATAACAGATGTTGCTGGCTGTTCGCTAATATTAAATGATGAGGTATTACAACCTACAGAATTTGAATTAATAACAAATAATACTATAAATTTAAGTTGCAATAGTTCAAACGATGGATCAATAATAGTTGTTGCCGAAGGCGGTGTCGCACCATACTTATATAATTGGTCAAATGGAGCATCAACAAGTACGATTTCGGATTTAGCAGCAGGTGAATATCTTTTAACTGTTACAGATGCTAATGGATGTATTTTAGAAAATGATTATGAGATAACAGAACCAGAATCACTTATTGTTTTAGATTGTAATGCAGAAGATATCACTACAACTGGTGGAATGAATGGAACCGCAACAGTAGTAATTTCTGGAGGTACGGCTCCATACACCTACCTATGGTCAAATGGGCAAACATCAAACCCAGCCATCAATCTTTTAGCAGGTTCTTACGATGTAGTTGTTACCGATGCCAATGGATGCGAAACTCAAACTACTTGTAGCGTTCAAAGTCCATCTTGTGCTGGTTACACTATTTTAGAAAATAATAATGTATCCGTAAGCTGTTTTGGAGAAAGTGATGGAACTATTTCAGTTTCTGTAGAAGGCGCATCAGGAAGTATTGATTATTCTTGGTTGCCCAATGTAGCATCAGATCCTGTGGCAACAGGTATACCTGCTGGCTTTTACGAAATTACAGCAATAGATGAAGTAGGTTGTGAAGCTACGGTTACAGTAGAAGTAATTCAACCTGAAGAATTAACAGGAACGATACAAAAAACAGATGTAGATTGTTTTGGTGATCAAACCGGAACACTAGAAGTAAATGTTTCAGGTGGCACTATGCCTTATCAATATTTATGGTCAAATGGTAGAACTGTTGAAGATCTTAACAATATAAGTTCTGGAATTTACACACTAACAATAACTGATGCTAAAGGATGCGTTTTAGTATTAACTGATGAAGTATTGCAGTCAACAAAAATTGAATTAATAGTAGATACTAATGATATTAGGAATACAAGTTGTAGTGGAACAAATGACGGATTGATTTCAGTTACTACTGAAGGAGGCATCCCGCCATTTACATATCAATGGTCTAACGGAGCCACAACACCAAGCCTTTCTGGTGCAGTTGCTGGTTCTTATTCACTCACAGTTGTTGATAATAGCGGTTGTAATATAAGTGAAGATTTCGAGATTACTGAACCAGAAGCTTTGGTTATAGTTAGTTGTAATTCAGAAGCAGTATCAGTAACGCAAGGTACAGACGGCGTTGCAAGCGTAGAAGTAAGTGGTGGTACAGAACCCTATACATTTTTATGGTCAAATGGCCGAACAACAAACCCCGCAACTAATTTGGAGGCTGGGGCATATAGTGTATCAGTAACAGATGCTAACGGATGCGAAAGTGAAACCACCTGTGCTGTACAACAACCAAGTTGTTCTGATTATAGCGTTACCGTAAGAAGTACTCAAAATGTAAGTTGTTTTGGCGAAAACGATGGTTCAATTGAAATTTCTGTGAATGGATCATCTGGTAATCTAACCTATAATTGGAGCGGTGAAGTATCAAGCGGTTCTTTAGCAACAAATTTACCAGCTGGAAATTATGAAATTACTGCAATTGATGATACTGGCTGCGAAAGTTCGGCTGCTGTTGTAATTACACAACCAGAAGAACTTATTGGTACAACTTTAGTAAATGATGTAACTTGTTTTGAGCAATCAAACGGGAGCATTGTGGTTGAGTTAAGCGGAGGTACAGCACCTTATACTTATTTATGGTCTAATGGTTCAAGTGTTGAAGATCTTGAAAATATTGGATCGGGGCAGTATACCCTAACAGTAACTGACGATAAAGGTTGTGTACTAGTACTCAACGACGAAGTTGATGAGCCATCAGAATTGGCAATATTGTTTGATGAAGCAACAGATTTAGTAAACGCTGGCTGCAATGGTTTAAGCAATGGATCTATTTCAATGGAAGTTGAAGGAGGATTATCTCCTTACACCTATTTGTGGTCTAATGGTCTAACAACACCAATTCTTTCTGGGGCAGTTGCTGGCTTTTACAGCTTAATCGTAACTGATTCTAATGATTGTACAGTAGAAAATAGTTTTGAAGTAACAGAACCCGAAGCACTTGTGTTTATAGAGTGTAATTCAGAAGATGTAAGTACTACCGAAGGTATGGATGGAACGGCTACTGTAGTTATTGCTGGTGGAACCACACCTTACACCTACAAATGGTCAGATGGACAAACCACCAACCCTGCTATTAACTTAGCTCCTGGCTCATACGATGTTTCAGTTATTGATGCAAAAGGTTGCGGAACAATGGGTACTTGTACAGTACAAGGTGTAAATTGTTTAAACTTTGAAGTAAACGTTAACATCAATCAAATTAGTTGTAATAACAGCGAAGATGGATCAATTGAAGTATTGGTAACTGGCGCAAGTGGCTTAGTTACTTTCGATTGGGTACCAGATGTATCCTCAACAGCTATTGGTTCTAACCTAAGTTCAGGTTCTTATGCAATAGAAGTAACAGATGAAGTAGGTTGTACCGAAATAATCACAGCAGAACTTAACAACCCGACTGCAATAAATGGATCAATCACCAAAACAAATGTATTATGTAATGGCGATAGTAATGGTAGTTTAGATTTACAAATAAGTGGAGGAACTCCGCCATATACCCATTCTTGGAATAACGGATCAACTCAAGAAGACCTAACCAATATTTCGGTTGGCGACTATTCTGTAACAACTATAGATGCTAACGGTTGTATCTTTATTATGTCAGAAACAATTACAGAACCACAATTATTGCAAGAAGAAATATCGGGTGGAGCGGTAATATCTAATACAACCTGTACTAACAATTCAGCAGGAGCTATTGATATAAGTTTAACTGGTGGTACAGCACCTTTTACTTTTCTATGGTCTACAGGTGAGATAACAGAAGACATAAACAACCTTACCCCTGGTAACTATTTTATAACAGTAACCGATAATAACAACTGTACATTTGGTGTTGGGTATGATGTTTTAGAAACAACCAGTTGTTCATCAGATTTAGCATTAATTGTTGAATTAGCTCCAAATCAACCTACCGAGTTTAAAGAAGGTGATGATGTTATTTTTGTTATTACCATAACTAACCAAGGCGAAGATGATTTAACCAATATTACTGTTGTAGATTATTTTCCTGTAGGCCTAACATTGAATGATCCGTTTTGGAACTCAATAGGTGATAATGCCGCTACCTTAGAAATTGGAGGAATTTTAGATGCAGGTTCAACTACTGTAGTTGATATGACCTTTACCGTTAATAGTGCCGCACCAAATGGTTTAATGTTAAATTATGTAGAAATTGCAAGTGCTGTCAACTCATTAGGAGATCCTTATCAAGATGTTGATTCTACTCCAGACACAGTTAACGGTAACGATGCTGGTGCAGTAGCTGGCTCACCTACTGATAATACTTTTGATGGGAATGGTGTTGACGACGAAGATGATCACGACGTGGTTTCTTTTTCCGTTCAAGCCCAGTCGTTCGATTTAGCTTTGCAAACCACTTTATCTGGCGCTCTTGGTACATCTCCAGGTGAAGAACTTACCTTATTGGTAACTATAACTAACCAAGGCACTATAGCTGCACATAATATAATTGTTAACCAATCTATATCTGAAACACTTATTTTAAACGATACTAATTGGACGCAAGTAGGTAACATTATAACAACAACCTATCAAGGGCCTTTATTAGCAGGCGAATCTATTACAATCCCAGTAAATTTTATTTTAGCACAAAATGCCGAAGCAGGTGTTATAATTGTTATATCTGAGTTAGGTGGTGCAACATTGGCCGATGGAACACCTGCAATTGATGAAGATTCAACCGCCGATAACGACTTTAGTAATGATGCAGGCGGTGCCCCAGGCACACCATCAGACAATGTGATTATAGGTGATGGAAGTGGTACTCCTGGAACAACAGATGCAAACCTTGATGAAGACGATCACGACCCGGTAATAATTGTAGTAGAAGATTTACTAATTGATTTAGAGTTAGATATAATGTTGGATCCTCGTTTTGTTTCAATTAATGACGTGGTTACTTGGAATGTTAATGTTGAAAATAAGGGCCCAGAAAACGCCTCTGGTGTTGATGTTTTAAATGAATTTGGTGGCGATTTAGTTTATGTTAGTGATAATTCAGCTGGCACTTATATTCCTGAAAGTGGCGTGTGGACTATAGGTGATCTTGCAGTTGGAGAGTCAATTTCAATAGAAGTATTAACAAGAGTTAGCGGCTTAAATAATATGGAACTTATATCACAAGTAAGCTTTGCTAATGAAGATGACGTAGACTCTACACCAAATAACAATATTGAAACAGAAGATGACCAAGACATAGATAGACCTCAGCCTTTCCGTAATATTGCTGTTCAAGATCCTTGTAATTGCGAAAATGGAATTGATGTAGATGGAGACGGAAATATTGACTTTGCATACGAGGGGATAATAATTACTTCGGCAAGTGATGGTGAAAATTGGGTACTTACCTCAGCTACTGGTTTGGTAAATGCTACCGGTATGCTGCTCACATCAACTACTTTAGAAAACCGTTCGGGAGGTACTTATCTTTTAGAAAGTTATGCTTATACAGATGGTGTTACTGGTTTCTCTGCCAATTTTGAAGAAGTAGAAACAGGAACAATATTATCCATTTCAGGAAATGCTTGTGACCCCTGTCCGGTTACAACAATGAATAATCCTCCGAATATTGGACCAGATCAACGTACTTGTACAGAGCCAATTACCCCAATTGCAATATGTGTTGAAGGTTTTGACCCAGATGGAGATAACGTAGCTATTTTAACCGCAGAAACTACCTATAATTGTAGTATAGAAATATTTAACGATACTTGTTTTACCTATATACCACTACCTGGTTTAATTAATGTAACAGACACCGTAACAGTTGTAGCATGTGATGATGGTAACCCAATTTTATGCGATGAATTGATTATTTTAGTTGATGTTAGAGATGATTGTGATTTTGTACCCCCCGTGTGTGAAAGCAACCCTCTTTTGTTAAACTGTACAGAATTTATTACACCGCTGGAAATTTGCGTACCAGATTTCTGTAAGTTAGATGATGATACAGAAATGATTGTTGATGCAGAAACAATTTTTAATTGTAGTATCGATTTTTTACCAGATAATTGTATTACATACACCCCATTGCCAGGCATAGATGGTGTTGATACGGTATACATTTATGCCTCAGATGCATTTGGTGCCTTAGATACACTTGTAGCATACATTATTGTTACAGACGATTGTGATACCTACTACGTAGCTAATGACGACGAAACAGAAACTACTACAGGACAACCGGTAGTAATAGATGTACTAAGTAACGATAATAATAACTCAGATTGTGAAATAGAAGACTTATCAATAAGTATAGCAACTCAGCCAACAAATGGAACAGTAACACTTAATGCCGATGGCACAATCGAATATATTTCAAACGATGGTTTTGTTGGGCAAGATAGCTTTGAGTATGAAGTTTGTTGTTTAGCAATATGTGATGTAGCATTAGTTACCGTTACAGTTAACGATGATGATGGACAACCAAATGCAAATAATGATGATGTTGCTACCGATAAAGATACACCAGTTACAATTGATGTATTAGAAAATGATGATCCTGTTTTCCAAAATTGTGATAGCGACGATTTAACTCTAAATATTATTTCTGATCCTTTTAGTGGCTCAGTTATAGTTTATTCTATTAACGAAATTGTGTACACACCAGATGAAGGTTTTACTGGTGAAGATAGCTTTGAATATGAAGTATGTTGTGCAGATATATGTGATGTTGCAACAGTAACGGTAACTGTTAAAGAAACTGATTTAGCAAAAGATGATCAAGTCTCAACAGATGAAAACGTTCCAGTAACTATTAATGTATTAGAAAACGATGATCCAATCTTCCAAAATTGTGATAGTGATGATTTAACATTAGAAATTGTTTCTCCACCATTTAGTGGTTCAGTAATAGTATATTCAATAAATGAAATCACATACACACCAAACGAAGGTTTTAGTGGTACAGATAGTTTCGACTACGAAGTATGCTGTGCAGACGTATGCGACATAGCAACAGTTTCAGTAATAGTTAATGGACAAAATAACCCACCAATTGCAGTAGATGATGAATATGTAACTACAATTAATGAAACAGTTACAATAGAAATTTTAGCTAACGACTACGATCCTGATGGCGATGAAATAGAAGTTGTTTTTATTGATGAACCAAATAATGGTAATGTAATTCCGCTTAGTGGAGGCACCTATGTATATGTACCAGATACCGGTTTTGTTGGTATAGACTCTTTTATATATGTAATTTGTGATGATGACGAAGTACCACTATGCGACACGGCAACCGTTTATATAACAGTAGTAGATAATAACCCGCCAATGGTGGTAAATGAATTTGGTGAAGAAGTAGACACTATTTTTGCAACTACATTGGTTGATACCCCTTTCGATGATTGTATAATAGCAGTTGATCCAGATGGAGACAATATTACAATTGATCTATTACAAGCAGGCTTAAATGGAACAGTTATGTTTACCAACGATTCGTGTTTCGTTTATACACCAAATGATGGCTTTGTAGGTACAGATACCTTAATATTTATAGCTTGTGATGATGGCATACCATCATTGTGTGACACTGTAACTTATATTATTGATGTGATTGATGAGGATTTAATTCCTACTGCAAACCCAGATGAGGAAACTACACCAATTAATACACCAGTCACTATTCCAATATTAGCAAATGATATATTAGAACCTGGTGAACCAATAACGCTAGAGATAGTAGAAGAACCTGAAAATGGTACGGTGGTAGTTACTGATGACAATGAAATAATATACACACCAGATCCTGATTTTGTTGGCCTTGATTCTTTTATTTACGAAATATGCGATTTAACTAGCTGCGATACAGCAATAGTTTATGTAAATGTAGTGCCAGATTTAGTGTTAGAGTTAATTGACGATGCATACCAAACCGATCCAGATGTACCTATTTCATTTAATGTTTGCGATAATGATATATATGATGGGTTTATTGAGGTAGTATGGTTTGAACAACCACCAATGGGTACGGTTGGTCAAATTGAAGATCAAGGATGTGATTTTACTTATATACCAAACGGCTCAGGTGTTGATTGTTTTTTATATGTAGTAGAAAATGCGGTTGGAGCTGTTGATACCGCCGAAGTTTGTATTCTTGTTAATGACCCATTTGATTGTGAGCAAATTGACGAGGTACAAAATACACTAACACCAAATCGTGATGGAATTAACGAAGTATTTAGTTTAGATAACTTTGTTACATGTTGTAATAACCCTGAGGTAATTATTTTTAATAGATGGGGAGGCATCGTGTACGATAATAAAGATGTGCAACAAGGAGAATCTTGGAGAGGAGAACATCACAGTAATGCAGGCGGTAACGGCCAAATGTTACCAGATGGAACTTACTTCTATTGTGTTTTATGTACAGATCCAAATGATCCATCAAAAGTTGAAAAATTAACAGGCTTTATTCACTTAGATCAATAAACCCGCAGTAGTCAAATAATTATTAAAAAGAGTAAAATGAAAAGAATAAATATATTAATTATAATTGCTGTAATTACTGTTTGTTTGGGTATTAGCAACCAATCAAAGGCACAGCAATATTCTGAATATACACAATATATGTTCAACCCTGTGGTGTTTAACCCTGCTTATACTGGTTCCAGAGGTTTAATAAGTATGCGAGCTATTTACCGTAACCAATGGACAGGTTTAGATGGTGCACCGCAAACAATTAATTTTGGTATACATAGCCCGTTTAGAGAAAGTAATGCAGCTATTGGTTTATGGTTAGAAAATGATGAAATAGGTTTTACGCAAACAACAAGAGTAAACGGAACTTTTGCATACCATATACCAATGGGTAAAGCCAAATTAAGTTTAGGTCTAAATGGTGGTTTCGCAAATTGGAAGGTAATTTATGACGGAGATGATCCTGGAGTAGAATCATATAGTGATTTTTTACCCAGCGTAGGTGCAGGTTTATGGTTATATACCCGCAGGTTTTACATCGGTTTATCATCACCAGATTTTTTAGCAAATGAGCCAAATGCTGATGGTAGTGGAATATCAGAAGAAATACATTACTATGCCACCGCAGGTGTAGTATTGCCACTTGGTAGATCTGTAAAATTTAAGCCAACTGCATTTTTAAAATTTGTAGAAGATACACCACAAGAGTTGGACTTAACAGCGCACTTCTTGTTTAGAGAAACCTTATGGATTGGCGTTGCTTGGAGTTCTACACTTGGCAATGAAAGTTTACTCCGGTCAGATTCAATTGACTTTTTAGCCGAGTTACAGTTAACTGGGCAATTGGTAGTGGGGTACTCTTACGATTTAACAAACTCCGAACTAAAATTACACGACCTTGCCACCCACGAAATTATG
>Ga0209831_1000402_pt1 | contig 41511 bp, 38 predicted proteins | sample Maine_Asex4_meta_FD_187451 | JGI IMG/M metagenome (GOLD analysis project Ga0209831, IMG submission 187451) | Marine algal microbial communities from Maine, USA - Maine_Asex4_metaG (SPAdes) (version 2) | ecosystem: Host-associated > Algae > Red algae > Unclassified | place: Maine, USA | collected... | reverse complement strand
TCTGCTGAGCAACGATCTCAGGATCGTCGTCGAAGTAGATGCTGGCGGTCTCGGCCTGGAGCTCGATTTGGCGATCCCACATTGCGCCCGGACCGATGAAAGCCGGGCTTATTGCGTTGACCCGAATATTGAGGTGGGCGAGGTCGCGAGCCGCCGACTTGGTGAGACCAATCACTGCAGCCTTCGATGCGCTGTAGGCCGCCATGTTCGGTGCTCCGGTCACACCAGCCATCGAAGCCGTGTTCACGATCGAGCCGGGCTTGCCGGCATCTCGCAACAGGCGAGCCGAGGTTTGCAAGACGTTGAACACGCCCGCCACGTTGATGTCGAGCACTCGGCCGAAGTCTGCTTGGTCGTAGTCGAGCAGATTGGCGAAGTGACCTTGGTAGCCAGCGTTGTTGCACACGAGATCAGCGACCCCGACGCGGGCGCCCACGTTTGCCATCACGTCGGCGACTTCGGCGGCGTTGGTGACATCGAAGGTCACCGCCTGGGCCGTACCGCCGCAAAGCTGAACCGTCTCGGTGAGCTGCTGTTGCGCGGCCGCCATGTCAGCAGCAACGACGTGCGCTCCCCGCGCGGCCAGCAGCACCGCTACCGCTCGACCGATGTTTCCTGCTGCCCCAGTAACCAGCGCAACTTTTCCGGAGAACTCAGCCACCGGTGGACTCCAGCGCCGGTGCCGTCGGCTCCCCACGTTTCTGACGATTTAGGTCTGATATGTAGACCAAAATCGTCAGAAACGTCTGGGAACTAGACACTTTCGCCGTCGGGCGCAAAGATGTGGACTGGCCCATCGACAGAGATCGTCACGTGATCGCCGCGACCGAACTGGGTGTCGCCGGCCTCGTGGACCACCAACACTTCGTCGCGACCTTCGTGCAGAACCTTGACATGCAAGAACGACTCCGAGCCCAAGGCCTCGACGACACTGACCTCGCCGGCAATACCACTGTCGTCGGAGGTGAACTTGAGATGTTCGGGACGAACCCCGAGACCGAATGTGGTGCCGTCGATAGCGGCCGCTGCGGCCGCCATCTCCGAGGTCAGCTCGACAAGCTCGCCGGACAGCCGGAACTCGCCCTCGGTGCGCTCGACGTCGAGCAGGTTCATGGCCGGTGATCCAATGAAGCCGGCAACGAAACGATTCTTGGGGCGCTTGTACAGCTCGCGGGGCGACGCCACTTGTTGCAGAATGCCGTCTTTAAGCACGGCCACGCGGTGACCCATGGTCATGGCCTCGACCTGGTCGTGAGTCACGTAGACCATGGTGGTGCCCAGCCGGGCCTGCAAGTCAGCCAGCTCGGTGCGGGTCTGCACCCGCAACTTGGCATCGAGGTTCGACAACGGCTCATCCATCAAGAACACCTGCGGACTACGCACAATGGCGCGACCCATGGCCACCCGCTGACGCTGTCCACCAGACAGGTTCTTGGGTTTGCGGTCGAGATAGGGAACGAGGTCAAGGATGCGTGCGGCCTCGGCTACCCGCTCGGCCCGTTCTTCCTTTGGCACTTTGGCCTGTTTCAGTGCAAAGCCCATGTTCTCGCCCACGGTCATGCTTGGGTACAGGGCGTAGTTCTGAAACACCATCGCGATATCACGATCCTGTGGCGGCTTCAGCGTGACGTCGATGTCGTTGATCCACACGCTGCCCTCGTTCACGTGCTCGAGACCAGCAAGCATGCGCAATGCCGTTGACTTTCCGGATCCAGATGGCCCAACCAGCACGAGCAGTTCGCCGTCGGTGATGTCGAGGTCGAGGGCGTTGACCGCAGGGATCTCGCTACCGGGATAGATGCGGCTGGCGGCTTCGTATCGGACTTCAGCCATGGTCTTGCTCCATTCGTTTCACGGTCGGTTCATGAGGAGGGTTACTAGTCGATGTCACTTGATCGCTCCCATCGCCAGGCCGCGAATCATTCGCTTCTGAGCGACCCAACCCGCAACCACGACCGGCAAGATCGCCAAGACCGATGCAGCACTGAACTGGGCGATGAACTGGCCTTGAAATTCTTGCTGTGAATTGACCCAGACCGGAATAGTGCCCGCACCGGCCGAATTCAGCTGCACGGCGAGGAAGAACTCGTTCCAGGCAAAGATCACACAGAGCAGGGCGGTTGCCGCCAAGCCGGGTGCCACGATCGGCAGGATGACTTGACGGATCTGACCCATAAGGCTGCAGCCGTCAATCTGTGCGGCTTCGATGAGTTCTTTAGGAACTTCAGCGAAGAAGGACCGCAACATCCAGACCGCGAGCGGCAAGTTCATCGCCGTATAGAGGACGACAAGGATGGTGCGACTGCCCAATAGGGAGTCCCAACCAAGCTCCCAACCAACCAGCGGGATCGTGACCGTGAAACCCTGGGCGATGATATAGATCGGCATGATCGCGCCAACGATCGGCAAGAACTTGGTGGAGATGAAGAAGAACAGCACGTCGCGCCACATACGCATCGGGCGGATTGCCAGCGCGTATGCGGCCGGAACGGCGAGGATCATGACGAACACGGTGGAGATCAACACGATCCAGAACGAGTTCATGAATGCTTCTGTGAAGCTCAGCGTGTTCCCGGCATCTTCGGTAACGTCGCCGAAGCGGTCAAGCGTCGGCTCAAAGAACAGCGTCGGACTACCGCTGGCCACCGCCTCTTCTTTGAAGCCGTTGAGCACGAGCCACAACAGCGGGAAAAAGTACAGCAGGCCGACGACCCACGTCAGAACCGCAAGCAGATGGGCAACGACGCGATTCTGGCCAAGAATGGGCTCGGCTTTGGGAGCACGGGTGAAGACCGCCATCAGGAATCATCCTCGAGCAGGTTGGACAACACTCTTAAACCAATGTTGGCAATGATGATCGATGCAATGACGACCAGGATCGAATACGCCGATGCCAGGCCGAACAGGTTGCCACCCCCGATCGAGCGCTGCGCGATCCAGAAGGGCAGGTTTTTGGTACCTACACCGCCAGTGATGACCTCGATGTGGTCGTACACCTGGATCAAGTAGATGGCGCCGAGCAGCGTGCCGAGCTCAAGGTAGGGACGAAGCTGGGGGAACGTGATCTGGCGGAAGATGCCGAACGTGGTCGCGCCATCGACTCGAGCGGCTTCGAGCGTCGAGGTGTCCTGGCCCTGCAGGCCCGCGAGCACGATCAACATCATGAACGGGCTCCACTGCCAGATGAGAACGGTGATGACGGAGGCCATCGGATATCTACTGGCAAACTCGATCCCCTCGAACCCAAGGGATTCGATCAGCCAGTTGAGCAGGCCGAAGGTCTTGTTGAACATCTGCGTCTTCCACAGCAAGCTAGCGACAACCGGCATCACCAAGAACGGGGTAATGAGCAGCGTGCGAATGAACCCCTGACCGAGGAACTTGCGGTCGAGCAAGATGGCGAGCCCGGTGCCGACAAATAGCGAGCCCAAAACCGCGATCACGGTCATTTGCACGCTTACCCACGCCGCCTCTCGGAAGAACTTCTCGCCTGGGTTATTCAGCGAGGTGTAGTTGTCGAAACCAATGAACTCGCGTGGTTCGATAGACGAGATGTTCCAATCGGTCAGACTGTAGAACAGCGTGAACAGGAACGGGATCTGCGTCACCACGATGGTGAAGATCAGTGCGGGCAGGATGGGAAGGCGACGTTTCCACCCTTCGCGGCGTGCCAAAGCTTTGACTTCTCTTGCGCGTACGACGCTTTCGTCTTCAACACTTTGGTCTTCAACACTTGGGTCGTCAACAAATGCGCCATCAACAACGGTGTCTGTCATGCGCTTCCCCCCTCTGTCTACGGTCTAACTGGCGTTTCAGAAACAAGACCGGCCGGGCGCACGAGACGCCCGGCCGGACTGGTTTTCAGTATTTCACATCGCTCCTCCACGCTGCAGCGTGGAGGAGCTTCGTGGGAATTAGCTGCTTACTTCAGATGCGATGATGTGACAGTCAGCCAGTGCGTCTTCGACGCTCATCGAACCGGCAATGGCGGCCGAGAAGAGCTCGGTACAGCGGGTGCCGACGTCCTGGAATTCAGGAACACCGACGTACTGCACGCCCGGAAGACCAGGACGCTCAGTGGTGCCGGGGTTGTCGATCGGAGCGGCGAGCATTGCATCGAGGGTGCGCTGAGCGAAGGCGCCAGCAGCGTCCTGATACTCGGGGCGCTCATAGAGCGACTGACGGGTGCCTGGAGGAACCGCACGCCAACCATCTTGACTAGCGACGAGCTCGTGGTAGTCAGCGTTGGTTGCCCAGTCGACGAACTGCCATGCAGCGTCTTGGTCAGTGGTGCTCACTGGGATGGCGAGGGTCCAAGCCCACAACCAACCAGATGCGGGGGTTTCCTTGGTCGGAGCCAAAGCGAAGGCGGTGTTTTCGACAACGTCTTCGGGGAAGAGGCTGGCGGCCACGGTGGCGTCGTACCACATAGCAACCTTGCCCTCTTCATAGAGCGTCTTGCACTCGTTGAAACTGGAGTTAGCAGCATCGTCTTCGCCAGCGTCGTTCAGGAGGTCAACGTAGAAGTTGAGCGCTTCAGCGAACTCAGGCTGGTCAACCTGTGATGCGCCGATGGAGCCGTCTTCGTTTGCGAGCCACCAGGTGCCACCGAAGGTGTTGAGCACGGTGGTGAAGGCTGCGCCGAGGTCACCCCAGCCTGCCTTGCCGCGAAGGCAGATGCCGGCCATTTCGTCGGAGTCGATTTCGCGAGCGATTGCTGCAACTTCGTCCCAGGTAGGAGCGTCTGGCATGTTGTCGATGATGTCGGACCGGTACATGACGAATGACGACTCAGCGTAGAACGGCGAAGAGTAGAGCTCGCCGTCGACCGAAAGACCGTTGCGTACGGCCGGGATCAGGTCGTCGATGTCGTAGGTGTCAGACTCAGCAGCAAGGTCGTTGAGACCGACCAGCCAACCGTTGGCACCGAATTGTGGCGTCTCGTACATACCGATTTGCACAACATCGAACTGGTCGCCGCCAGCGCCTACGTCACGGGTGGTGACCTCGCGCAAGGTTTGCTCGTCGAGCACGGTCAGGTTCACGGTGATGCCGGTCTGAGGCGTGAAGAACTCCGCCGCGAGCTCGCCCATGCGGGTGATGTTGTCGTTACCCACGAGTGCAACGGTGATTTCACGGTCGCTGTTCGCTTCGGCGGCATCGTCGTCCTCGTCGACAGCGGTGTCAGTGTTTGGTGTTGTGTCGCCGGTTGATGCAGTGTCACCATCATCGGAACCGCCGCACGCGGCGGCCAACATTGCGAACGCAACGAGCACGCTCACGAGCATTTTCCAAGGCGGCAAGCCTTTTCGGTCTGTTCTGTTCATGGAGTTTCCCCTCCTCATGACGTACGGCACATGACGCACGTTTTCTTTGGGCTTGTTTAGTTGGTTTCATGTGGGATTGCAAGCCTGATGGCCCAAATTTGTAGGCTTTCTTGCTCATCGGCCCGCAAGTGGTTCGGAGATTGCACCTTCGTTTATGTTGGTATAGGGTCCAACCCTGTGACTGACACCACTGCTGCGGCACCATTGCAAACCCACTCGCTGGCGTCGCTCGACCGCGCTGTTGGCGCGCCGGGTTATGACCGTTCAGCTCTGCGCAGGAGCATCGTCCACATTGGCGTCGGCGGATTTCACAGAGCTCACCTCGCTACTTACATCGACGAACTCTGCGCAAACGGACGTACCGACTGGGGCATTGTTGGCTGTGGCGTCCTGCCTGGCGACGCGGCCATGGCAGACGCGCTTGGGTCCCAAGACACGCTGTACACCCTGATCACCCGGGGCGCTGCTTCGACCGACGTTCAGGTCATTGGGAGCATGGTCGACTACATCCATGCATGGCCTGATGCCGAGCGTGCGATCGCTCAGATGGCACATCCCGACACACAAATCATCTCGCTTACCGTGACCGAGGGCGGGTACCCCGTCGATGACATCACGGGCGAACATGTGCCTGACTCTCCCAATGCCGGGCCGCAATCCGCATTTGGCATCATCGCCGCAGCACTCGAACGACGACGCACGTCGAATGGTCTGCCGATCACCATCATGAGCTGTGACAACGTCATGAGCAACGGCGATATCACTCGTACCGCAACTATCGGCGAAGCAGGTCGCGTCGGCGCCGAGCTCATCGAGTGGATTGCTTCGTCGGTGAGCTTTCCGAACAGCATGGTCGATCGCATCACACCAGCTACTGCCGACAGCGACCGCGAATGGCTGGCTGCAAACCACAAGATTGCCGACCGATGGCCGGTGGTCACCGAGCCGTTCCGCCAATGGGTCGTCGAAGACCACTTTGCTGGAGAACGACTGCCGCTCGAGGACCTCGATGTCATCGTTACCGCTGATGTCGAGCCGTACGAGGTCATGAAGCTTCGACTCCTCAACGCCAGTCACTCATGTCTTGCCTACCTTTCGGCGCTCGATAACATCGAGACCGTGGACACCGCAATGGCCGAACCAGCAATTGCAGGATTCGTTCGCGCATTTCTCGACCACGAGGCAAAGCCCGTTCTTCCTCCCGTAGCCGGGATCGATATCGACGCCTACAACGCAACCCTGGCCGAGCGGTTCTCCAATCCAGCGATCGGCGATCAGATCAGCCGGTTGTGCCTGGGCGGAAGTGCCAAGTTTCCGAAGTTCTTGATGCCCACGGTGCGAGCCCAACTGGCGGCGGGTGGCCCGGTTGCGCTTTCCGCGCTGGCCCTCGCGGGTTGGTGCCAGTACCTGCTCGGCACGACCGATCACGGTCAGTCGATCGAGCTTGCGCCCGACCCGTTGCTCGACACTGCCATCAAGTTCGCCAATTTGTCTGTACAAGAGCCAACCGCCTTCCTAGGCTTCGCACCGGTCTTTGGCGACGACATCGCAAGCGCTGATACCTTTTGCACGGCGTTCAGCGATGCACTCCTGCGACTCCGTCGCTCGGGTATTCGCCCCGCGATCCAAACTGCAATGACCGAGACTGAGAACCATGGTGGCTCTACCGCCTAGCACCGCGCCTGTCGCCTCCCTTTTTCAAACTGAGCGCCAACGCGAGATCATCGCGCTGACCCTGCAGCACGGTCGCGTCGAAGTGTCGGACCTTGCAGTCCGCTTCCAGGTCACGACCGAAACGATTCGACGTGACCTCAGTGAACTGCAAGAACAACGGCTGCTACGCCGAGTCCACGGCGGAGCCATTGCGTGGGAGACCAGCGAGTTCGAGCCGCTCTTGGTCGTACGCAACGATCAACACGACGACGAGAAGCGCCGCATGGCCAAGCTCGCCATCGAGGAACTTCCTAGCGCTGGGACTCTCATCATCGACTCAGGCAGCACGCTGGGCCGGTTCGCCGAGGCCATCAGCGGCCAGGATCAGCTGCGCGTTGCCACCAACTCGCTTCCGATCGCACAGACGCTCGCCGAACACGACGCTATCGACGTCATCGTTATTGGTGGCAAGGTACGCAAGAACACGATGGCCATGGTCGACGCCGACGCAATCGCAGCGCTCAGCAACCTCTTCGTCGACACGCTGTTCATCAGCACCGACGGGCTGTCTCCCCAGACGGGTCTCACAACGCCCTACCGCGAAGAGGCTGGCCTCAAAGAAGCCATGATTCGAAGCGCCCGTCGAGTCGTTGCGCTGGTAGACCACTCCAAGTTCGGCAAAGACCAGTTCGTGCGGTTTGCCGAGTGGTCCGACATCGATGTTCTCATCACCACCACCGAAGCCGACTCCCACGCCATTTCTCAAATCGAGAGCCTGGGCACCACCGTCTTGCAAGCGTGAGCAATCACGACACTCAAGCCCGGGTGCTCGGGCCAGCAAAACACCTCGAACTCGTCGCAGCCCAAGTCGCCCGCAAGGCCGCTGCGTTCGTACGCACCCATCATGGAGGCGCAACGAGCGCCGGCACCAAGTCGACTCCCACCGATGTCGTGACCGAAACCGACCTGGCGTCAGAGTCTCTCATCCGACGCGAGATTCATGCTCGGTGCCCGGGTTCCTCGATTGTTGGCGAAGAGCATGACGACACGGTTGGCCTGAACTCGATCGGCTGGATCGTCGACCCGATCGACGGCACGGTGAACTTCCTTTACGGGCTGCCGGTCGTGTCGGTGAGCATCGCGGCCACGCTCGACGGCACCACGATTGCGGGCGCCGTGACCGACGTGCTGAGCGGCAACACGTATTCGGCTACTCACATGGGCGGAGCGCAACTCAACGGTGACCCGATTCACGTCAGCCAGCCGGATTCGCTCGCAACCGCTCTCATCGGCACTGGCTTTGCGTACGAGGCACACGTGCGTCGCGAACAAGCGGAAACCCTCACTCGACTCCTTCCGGCATGTCGGGACATCCGTTGCATGGGCTCGGCTGCGCTCAACCTGTGCTGGGTCGGCGCTGGTCTTCTCGATGGCTACTTCGAGCGCAATATCAAGCTGTACGACTATGCAGCTGGCGAGCTCATTGCACGAGAGGCCGGCGCGATTGTCAAGGTCCCAGCCGAAAGTGGCAATGGCCTGGCGTTTGCAGCAACACCTTCGATCGCCGATTCGCTTGCGTCGCTACTGGCCTGAGCGCACTCGTCACATCGTCGGCCCCAGCGCGACGAGATTATCGTGGCGAGCCGTCCACATCGATAACAATCCCGTCTCGTCGACCTCGGCTTTCTCTGACAATCGCGCCGCAGCAATGGTGGCGCGCCATGTGGCCAGGTCGGCATGCGCAGCTTCCAACTCGACTCGGAACGCTGCCACGTAAAGCTGTCGAAGCGCGTCGAGCAGCTCAGGGGTAGCATCTGGCAAATGCTCCGGTGCAGCCGAGTGCGAGGGCTGTAACAAAATCGACGATCGTACGATGTCGGCGACCGGGTGCCCGATCGTCGCGTCGAACCAGTCGATCACGACAGGGCCATTCGCTCCCATCAAGATATTGCCGGGGTGAAAGTCACCGTGAAGAAGCGCCGCGCCGCGAGGCAACGCTTCGACCAGTGCAGCTGCCTCTTCGTGCTCGGCTGATGTGAGGCCAGCAGCTGCTCTGACCTTTCGAATCAATCGGTCGGTCAGGTCGGGCACGTCGTCGGGAATGCCGATACTGAGCAGCGATCGCTGAATAGCGACAAAGTCGTTCGCCAGGCTCGAAGCCCGATCGGGGTCGGACACCATCTGCTGCCACATCGATACGCCGTTGACTCGTTCCAGCACCAGGGCCGTGCGGCCACCGATCTCGACAAGGTCGCGGACGGCCGCCGCCGGAACACCTTGCCGGCGCACTGCTTCGGTCAACGTTGCCTCGAGCCCAGGCCAGTCTGCTGGCACATCGTGGTGAGGCACTTTGACGACAGAATCTTCGCCATAGGCGTACACGTCACTCGTTCGGCCACGGCCAACAAGCTCTCCGAGTCGTGTATCCACGCCAAGAGCTTTGCACCCGCGATGGTCCCAGATCAACGCAGGGGAAAGCACAAGCGCGGTTCCAGCCGAAATCGCCTGCCAAAAAGGTCGTTGAACTGAGCACCGGTTGTTGCGAGGGCGTACGGTCGGCGCCATGACTGCCGAACTGGTTCGCAAGCGAGTCGCCGCCACAGTTCGCCAGCTCGTTGTCGGAAATCACGAGCCAACCGAGATCCAACCATGGGATCACGAGGACCTCAATCCAATCGGTCTCGACAGTCCCGTTCGGGTTGTTCACGCGGACCCGTCGATGTTTGTCGGCGGCATACGGGCACTGCTTCTGCAGACGTTGCACCCGGTTGCCATGTACGCAGTTGCCGAACACAGCGACTACGAACACGATCCGCTCGGCCGGCTGCAGCGAACCGCGGCGTTCCTCGGCGAGACAACTTTTGGCTCGGGTGCCCAAGCCAATCAGGCGATCAACCTGGTTCGGTCGATACACAGCCGAGTGGTCGGCACGATGCCCGACGGCACGATCTACCGGGCCGACGACCCGCACCTGCTGGGGTGGGTCCACGTGACCGAAGTCGACAGTTTCCTCGCCGGTTATCAACGCTACGGAAAGAGCCGACTCAGCCAAAACGAAGCCGATCAATACGTTGCCGACATGGCCATAATCGGAACCGCACTCGGCGTCGAAGACGCTCCCCAGAGCCAAGCCGAACTGGCGGCGATGATCGACTCGTATCGGGCCGAGTTGGGCCCTTCGAAGCAGTGCCGTGATGCGACCCGGTTTTTGTTCGCACCGGCCCTGCCCATTCCGGTGCTTCCGTTCTATGGCCTGATCTTCAGTTCCGCCGTTGCGATGTTGCCCCGATGGGCAAGGTCGATGTTGTTACTTCCGGTTGCCCCAGGCATCGACCCGCTCGTGTTGCGCCCGGCAACCACAGCACTCACCCATGTGCTCCGCTGGGCTCGCCCAACCGAGGATCTCGAAGCTCGAGCCCAGCCAGCTGGCTAGTCGTAGCGATCGAACCGTTCGAGTGCGCCGGTCGTTTCGGCGCGTTCGATTATCTCGAGTCCGAGCAACGAGAAGAAGAAATACACCACGGCCCCGGCAAGTACTGCCCATCCCCAGCGGTAATCGCCAACCAGGGCAAGCAGGAGACCAGCGAGCGCAACGACGGGAGCACCAAGCCCGCTGAAGCCGAACCCGATTTTCACGAATGCAGCAATGGGGCTGCTTCGACGCAACAGTCCAACTGTCCACACCAGGGTGGAGGAGATGGCAAGCGCAGCAGCGATCCATCCCATGGTTCCCACCCACAGATTCAGGCCGGCAAACACGACCGAGCCAACCAGCATGAGAATTGCGAGCACGCTGAGGTCGCCACCGGCAGCCTCACGACGTTCGTCGGCAGAGAGCTCTCGAGTCACAGAGGCGGATTGGTGACGTAGCGATCTGCTGCATCGGTCAGCGACAGCCCCAGCTGATTCGCCAGCGACGACAGCCACGCCAACACATCACCGAGTTCGTGGAGTTGTTCTTCCTCGGTTCCCTTGCGTACCGCTTGGGCCAGCTCGCCGACTTCTTCGCACAGCCATGCCACGGTCGAGGGCATGCCGCGCTCGCGGTCTCCCTCGCCGTACAAGGTTTCCATCAGGTCTTGGAACTCAGCGATCTCCATTGCGTAAGTCTCGCAGATCGTTGCGTGGTCAGCGTGCTGCGATGACCTCGGCGATTTGCACTGTGTTCAGCGCCGCGCCTTTGCGGAGGTTGTCGCTGGACAAGAACATGACCAAGCCATTCGTGGTGCTGGAGTCTCGGCGAATACGACCAACCAGCGTTGGGTCGACTCCGGCGGCCTTGAGCGGCGTCGGAACGGCGTCGAGCACTACGCCTTCGGCATCCGCCAAGATCTTGGTCGCTTGCTCCGGTGTGAGCTCGCGATCGAACTGGGCGTTGACGACGAGCGAGTGCCCAGTGAAGACCGGCACACGCACACACGTGGCGCTTACCGCAAGGTCAGGCAAGTCGAGAATTTTGCGGCTCTCGTTGCGCAACTTCTGTTCCTCGTCGGTTTCGAGGCTTCCGTCGTCGACGATCGCGCCACACATTGGCACGACGTTGCAGGCGAGGGTCTCGACGAACTTTTCGGGAGCCGGAAAGCTCGCTGACGTGCCGTCGTAGGTGAGTTGGCGAGAGTGATCGCCAGCGGTCGCAAGCTGCGATGCGAGTTCGTCAACACCTTGCAGTCCCGCACCCGATGCGGCTTGATAGCTGCTGACGACCAGGCGGTTGAGCCCCGCCTCGAGCGCCAACGGCTTCAGTACCGGCATTGCGGCCATGGTGGTGCAGTTCGGATTGGCAACAATGCCTTTGGGGATCGAGTCCAAGTGGTGGGGATTGACCTCGGCGACGACCAGCGGCACCGCAGGGTCCATCCGCCACGCCGACGAATTGTCGATAACAATTGCACCGTCGGCTGCGGCCTTCGGCGAGAGCTCGCGTGAGGTCGCCCCACCGGCTGAGAACAGCACTTGGTCAAGGCCGGTGTAGCTGGCGGTCGAAGCGTCTTCGATGGTTATGGTGCGCCCATTCCACTCGATGGTACGACCAGCCGAACGAGCCGACGCGAACAAGCGCAGCTCATCGACAGGAAAATCGCGTTGAGCCAAGATCGACAGCATGACGCCACCAACTTGACCGGTGGCTCCAACAATTCCGATATTCATGCGGGTAAGGCTACTGGCACCCGTCGATCAGCCACCTCGAATTTAACTCGAAGCCCGACTGCCGTTGCTGACTAGGCGACTGGGCGTGAAAGCTCGAAGGCTGCGTGCAAGAGGCCAACAGCGTCTTCGGTGCGGTCTGCGTCGACGATGGCGCTGATCCGGATGCCCGAGGTTGACAGCATCTCGATGTTGATACCTGCCTCGGCAAGCGTCTCGAACATCTGCGCCGCAACGCCGGGATTCGACTTCATGCCCGCCCCGATCAGACTGACTTTGCCGATCGTGTCATCTGTGCTGACGAGGCCAATGCCCAGTGCATTGCCAGCTTCGCTCGCGCGATCGAGCTGCGACATCGGCACGGTGAAGGAAATATCGGTGACACCTTCGGTGCTGACGTTCTGCACGATCATGTCGACGTTGACCTCTTCGTCGGCCAGCGTGCGGAAGAGCCGAGCTGCGATCCCTGGCTCGTCGGCGACCCGCGAGATAGTAACTTTGGCCTCGCTCATGTCGTGCACGACCGCGGTGACAATTGCTCGTTCCATTGAGGTCTCCTCGTTGACCCAGGTGCCTTGTTCCCAGGTAAATGCTGATCGGATATGTAGTGCAACACCGTGCCGGTGTGCGTATTCGACCGAACGCATGGCTGGCTTGGGGCAGCCGCAGGCGGTCATTTCCAGAAGTTCATCGAAACTCAAGTGCGTCATCTTGCGGGCGTCGGCCACCAGACGCGGGTCGGTGGTGAACACACCCGACACGTCGGTGTACAACTCGCAGGCACGAGCGCCGAGTCGGTGGGCGAGCGCAACCGCGGTGGTGTCGCTTCCGCCACGACCCAGGAATGTGACCTCTTTGTCGGTCGACATGCCCTGCGATCCAGCAACGACCGGAACATGGCCGGCCGCAAGTGATTCTTTGATTCGGTCCGCCATGACTTCTTCGATCCGGGCATTTTCGTGGGTGGTGTCGGTGATGATGCCAGCCTGGCTACCCGTAAACGAGTCGGCGGGAATACCAACACCGTGCAGTGCAATGGCGACAAGTGCGACCGCTTTCCGCTCGCCGGCGGTGATGAGCATGTCCATCTCGCGCCCTGGTCGCACATCGGATACGGCATCGGCGAGCCGCAACAATTCGTCGGTCTCTTTGCCCATTGCGCTCACGACCATCACGACCTGATCGCCTCGAGCCACGGTGCGCCGGACGTGATCGACGACCTCGCTGATGCGCTCGGGATCGGCCACCGAAGTGCCGCCAAACTTCTGTACGTACAGAGCCACGGCAGCCAGGTTATAACGACACCCGCTGGATCACTGCCAGCAACCCGGCGCATAGATCTGGGTTGCTGCCGAACCCGCTGGACGCGATGATCCCAGCCACAACTGGGTCTGCTGGCACCCATGTGTAGCGACACTCGACCATCGAAGCCGGGACCGGGGTTCGGGTTGGTAGATTTTGGCGATATGGGAACCGATAAACGCGCTCGCCAAAAGGCCAACCGCCAGGCTCGACTGGCCGAGGTCGAGGCCGAAGAGGCCAAGGAGGTCCGAGAAGCGTCGACCAAGAAGTACGGCAAGATCGCTGCGGTCGTTGGCGGGATAATCGCATTGGTCGTGTTGTACAGCCTGCTCACAGGCGGCAACGACAACGACGGCGCAGTGGCAGAGTTCGCTCCCACGCCCGCAGCCGAAGTCACGCCAACCGAAGTGCCCGTGATCGTGTTGTCCGAGACCATTCCTGACGACTTCGAGCCCTTCTCTGGCAACGGCGGTCTCGCCAATGTCGTTCCTGCTGCCAAGAACTTGGCCTACGACAGTGCGCCCGACATACTGATCGATCCCACCAGGAAATACGCCGCGGTGCTCGACACCACCGAGGGTCCTATCCGCCTGAACCTGTTCGCCGACGAAGCACCCATTGCGGTAAACAGTTTCGTCGCCTTGGCTCGCGATGGCTATTTCGACGGCCTGACGTTTCATCGAGTCGAGCCTGGTTTCGTTATCCAGGGTGGCGACCCGTTGGGCAACGGCATGGGCGGCCCCGGCTACGACTTTGTCAACGAGATCGACCCAGAGCGAGTATTCGAGGGCCGTGGCCAGTTGGCGATGGCCAATGCCGGTGCCGACACCAATGGCAGTCAGTTCTTCATCACGTTGTCCGACGCCTCGAACGTGGTCGGCCTGACCGGCCGCTTCACGATCTTTGGCGAACTGTCCGACGTCGACAATGCAGCCGCCGTCGACGCAATCGAAGCTGGCGGCGTCGGCACCGTGATCAATTCAGTTCGCATCACCGAGGGGTAACAGGGCGCTCGTGGCTACGTGCGGTCCGAGCCGCCCCAAAGCGTGGGACCGACACGGCTGCGGTTGTTACTTCTGGTTGGAGTCCCAAGCGGCGGCGGTGACCACTGGCGTCGGCCGTGCGTTGCCGATCACCATGTGTAGTGTGACACGTTCCACTGCGACCTCCAGCCGGTCCACCGCCACGGGCGACCATCCGGCACGCCACAAGTCAAGCGTCGCATCGTCGTGCCATCGAGTCTCACGTTGCCACGGGCGAGCAATCTGGGCGACCGGCATTACGAAACCGAACTCCTCTGACTCGCGGGCAGCATGTCTAAGCACGAAGGCCGGAGGGCCGACGACCACGCGAGCAGTCGACGCATCGCCCCCACCGATCAAGCCGAGTCGCGCGGCGATCTGGCGCCAGCGTCGGTGCGCAACTACGTCGATCTGGGGCCCCACTCGCATCACCAAGTTGTCGACGACCGAGCGGAACTCTGGCCGAATCACCATGGCATCGAGGTCCTGCACCCGTTTGACCGTAACGCGTCGACATCAAACCGCCGGGTCTCCAGGTCGATGACACGACCGACACCGCTACCCCCGACCACGTGGGGATTCCCGCACGCAAGCGATGCCGACGAGCACGGTGTGGTTGGACTCGGAGCGGACCTGACGCCATCGACCCTCGTGCACGCCTATCGCAATGGCCTCTTCCCGATGGCGGTCGACGACGGCGACCTGATTGGCTGGTGGTCGCCTCCGCTCCGTGGCGTGCTGGATTTCGCGGATCTGCGCATGACCAAGAGTTTGCGCAGATCGTGTCGCCGCTACCAGGTGACGGCCAACCGAGCCTTTGGTCGAGTCATCGAAGCCTGCGCCACGTTGCCTCGCGATGGCGGCTGGATCTCCCCCGCCTTCATCGACGCTTATCGCCAACTTCACGAGCTGGGTTGGGCCCATAGCGTCGAGACGTGGCTCGACGGGGAACTCGTTGGCGGACTCTATGGCGTGCAGGTCGGTGGTCTGTTTGCGGGCGAGTCGATGTTTCACACCGCCTCTGATGGGTCGAAAGTGGCGCTGGTCGCGCTGGTCAGCGGATTGGAGTCGCTGGGCGCAGTCTTGCTCGATGTGCAATGGGCCACCGAGCACCTGGCCACGCTCGGCGTACGCGAGATCACTCGACGTGAGTATCTGGAGCGCCTATCGTTGGCGATACAATGCGACGTTTCGACGCTCGCACAATTTTCGAGAAGAAATACGCTCGGGGAAACCGCGCAATACCTTGATCGAATACGGTGAAAGCCGACAGGAAGCTTCCTCGTGACTCAACGGAGCGCTACATGACCCAAAATCAGCCATCGCAGGATCGGGCGCCAACGCTGCCCGGTCTTCTCGCTGCGGCCTTGGCGGTCATTGCTGTCGTTGTAGCCGTCATCGGCATGGCGAGCGACATTCCGTCACTTGGGCTCATCGCTGGCGCCATCGCCGCAATCCTCGCTGCGGTTGTCGTATGGGTAAACGGTAACTACGTCAGCCAAAGCGAACGCCTTGCGAAGGCCGAAAACGAGCTCACCAGGTTGCAGTCCACCGCCATAACCGACTCGGTCGCAATGCGTATTGCTGGCGACAAGCCAGCACCGGTAAACACTATTCGTACTCCAGGTGGCGATCTCACAGGTCTCGATATAAGCGACACTTCTGACCTGGCTGATCCGGCAACCGGCCTGCTCGGCGAGCGTTACTTCGTGATCACGCTCGAAGCCCGGGTGGCTGCGGCCCGTCGTCATCTGCGCCCGCTTGCCCTGATCCTGCTCGAAGCCGTGCACGACCCGACCGGCAGTGCCCAGTCGATCGATGCAACCATCGCCGCCGACGTCGTCCGAGAAACGCTGCGCGACGCCGACACTTTGTGTCGCCTACACAACGGCCGCTACGCAATCCTTCTTGAGGACACCCCCGAAAACGGCGCTATCTGGACCGTCGAGCGAATCCGTCGACGCCTCGGCGAACAACTCGACGACGTCACTGTCTGGGCCGGCATTGCTTGTTATCCCGCCAACGGTTTCGACGGGCCCGAGGTTCTTGACCGAGCCCGTGAAGCTTTGGACCAGGCTCGTGAGTGGCGCCAAGACCGAACCGAAGTCGCCGACACCTGATTTCTTGTGCCCGGGTCTTTCTGTTGCCCGGGTCCTTCTTGTGCCCGGGTCCTTCTTGTGCCCGGTGCGGGCGACGCCCGATACCGCCCTAGGCGACTGCGGGTCACTCGACGCTGGGGCGTCTCGCTCGCCTTAACGTCGCTACGGTCGGCACCGAACGCCACCCTCCCCTACGTGATCAACACGTGATGAGTGGGGAGTAAGAGGCGCTCGCAGGACTCGCTTGTCGATCCCACCTGTGACAGGGTGACCCAGCCCCGTGGTCGCCAACTTGCCTGCTGCAGACGGCCCCATTGCAGCCGACTCTCTGGCACAAGTGCCTTGGTGGGATCGAGCTGTGTGCCAATGCAGCGCCGAAGTGAAAGTCGCGGCGAGCACAGGTCGCAGCCGCCACCACCACGCATCACCGAGAGACGAAAGACGAAAGACGAAAAGCGAAAACCCACTACCAGCGAGCCGGAAGCCGACCGTCCTGCCACCATCGACCGGAATAACGCCAAGCAGTAGAAGCAGACGGCGCTTCTGTGCGACCAACCGCCGGCTTGGGCCAAGACAATTCGATGGCAGCGACGATCGCCGCGACCTCAGCCTCGCTCGGGCTGCCATGCACTTGAATTCGCATTAGAGCGGGACGATTCCGTGCTTGCGGCGGGGTTGTTCTTCGCGTTTGGTCATCAGCATTTCTAGACCGGCGATGATTTTCTTGCGGGTGTCTGCGGGGTCGATTACTTCGTCGACGTAGCCGCGTTCGGCGGCGATGTAGGGGTTGGCGTACTGCTCGATGTATTCGTCGACGAGCTGGTCTTTGCGTTCGGCTCGTTCGGCGTCAGAGTCGAGTTCGCCAAGTTCGCGGCGGTGCACGATCTCGACCGCGCCTTGGGGACCCATGACGGCGAGCTCGGCGGTTGGCCAGGCAAATGTGAGGTCGGAGCCGACGGCTTTGGAGTCCATGACCACATACGCGCCGCCATAGGCCTTGCGCGTGACGACCGAGATGCGGGGCACGGTGGCTTCGCAGTAGGCGTAAAGCAATTTGGCACCGTGACGGATGATGCCGCCGTATTCTTGGTCGACGCCGGGCAGGAAACCGGGGACGTCGATGAGCGTGACGAGCGGAATGTTGAAGGCGTCGCAGGTACGCACGAAACGGGCTGCTTTGGACGCCGACTCGATGTCGAGAACACCGGCCAGGATCATTGGTTGGTTGGCCACGATGCCTACGGTGCGGCCACCAAGGCGGGCGAAGCCGCAGACAATCGACTTGGCCCAGTGTGGGAAGTACTCCATGAAGTCGCCGTCGTCGACGACCGACTCGATGACCTTGATCATGTCGTACGGCAAACTTGACGACTTCGGCATGATCTCGCGCAGCTCGGGGCAGGATCGTTCAACATCGTCTTTTGGCTCGAAGAATGGCGTGTTTTCGAGATTGTTCGATGGCAGGAATCCGAGCAGGACCTTGACCGAATCGAGGACTTCCTGTTCGGAATCGCCAACGAAGGTCGCCACGCCGGATTTCGACGAGTGGCTTCCGGCCCCGCCGAGCTCTTCGAGCGTGACTTCTTCGCCGGTGACGGTCTTGACGACGTCGGGTCCGGTGATGAACATGTGCGAGGTTTCGCGCACCATGAAGATGAAGTCAGTCATTGCCGGGCTGTAGACAGCACCACCGGCGCACGGGCCCAGGATCACGCTGAGTTGGGGGATGACGCCCGAGGCGGCGACGTTGCGACGGAAGATGCCGCCGTAACCGTCGAGGGCCACAACGCCTTCTTGGATGCGAGCACCTGCACCGTCGTTCAGTCCCACGATTGGGGCGCCGACCGACATGGCAAGGTCCATAATCTTTTGCGTCTTCTCGGCAAAAACCTCGCCGAGTGCGCCGCCCATGACGGTGAAGTCCTGGGAGTACACGAAGATCTTGCGGCCGTCGACGGTGCCCCAGCCGGTGACCACGCCATCGGTGTAAGGCCTATCAGCCAGTCCAGCTTCGTGGGCCCGATGGCGAGCAAGCATGTCGACTTCGTGAAACGACCCTGGGTCGAGCAGGTAGTCGATGCGCTCTCGGGCCAGCATCTTGCCCTTGTCGTGCTGACGGGCAATCGACCGTTCGGAGCCGGCATGCACGGCTTGTTGACGGCGCTCTTCTAGTTCGTCAAGCCGTTCCTGCATGGTGCGTTCTGCCATGATCGAGAGGATAGGCCACCGCGACCAACGCCCGGCAATGAGCAGCTCAGATCGGGCACAGCCCGGCCATGGCGGCTCCCTTTCCACATCGTTCCACTAGTGTCGTGAGCGGTGAACAAACTCAAAAGCGTTGCCGTCTTTTGTGCGTCGAGCAACAACGCGAATCCCGCCTATATCGATTTGGCGCTGCGCATGGGCCAGGCATTGGCGCATCAGAGACTCACGCTCGTGTACGGCGGTGGCCACAGCGGTCTGATGGGCGCCGTGGCGCAGAGCGCGATGGAAGCTGGCGGTCAGGTGACCGGAGTGATTCCTGGCGGACTGTTTGCCAACGGCATCGCCGAAGATGAGATCACGACCCTCGAGATCGTGGCCGATATGCATCAGCGCAAAGCCCGCATGTATGCGTTGAGCGACGGCTTCATCGGCCTCCCCGGTGGTCTCGGCACGTTCGAAGAAGTGTTCGAGGCCGCAACTTGGACGCAGCTCGGGCTTCACGCCAAGGCAACTCCCAAGACGGTCGTGCTCCTCGATGAAGACGGATTCTGGGATGGCGCTCATGCGCTGCTTGACCGTGCCCTCGACGGCGGGGTCCTGCAGGAGCAGAATCGCAGCATTGTCCAAGGTGCGTCGTCGATCGACGAAGCACTTCGCATACTGCGCTCCGATCGCGTGCATGAACTACCCGAGTTCGTGGTCGGACGGCCAATCGACGGCGCCTAGTGTCGCTCGCGCGGCACAAGCCGGGCCCAGGTTCGGATCTCGTTCAGGTACAGCTCGGGCTGTTCGAAGGCAGCAAAGTGGCCACCTTTATCGAGGCGGTTCCAATGCACGATGTTCTTGAACCGCTTCTCGGCCCACCGCTGCGAAGGCCGCATGATTTCTTTGGGGAAGATCGATCCGCCCATCGGAATCGTGACCTCGCCCGGCCGGGTCTTGCCGAAGCTTTCCCAATAAAGACGAGCCGATGATGCGGCGGTCTCGGTCAGCCAATACAGCATGACGTTGTCGAGGAGTTCATCACGAGACAACACATCTTCGGGGCTGCCATCGTTGTCGGTCCATGCGTAGAATTTTTCGAGAATCCAAGCCGCCTGGCCACTCGGAGAATCGGTGAGCGCGTACCCGACTGTTTGCGGTCGGGTTGATTGCTGCTTGGAATAGCCACTGTCCCATTCTTGATAAAACGTGAGCGCCGCCAGCCCGTCTTTCTCTTCGTCGGTGAGATCGTCCATCGTGTCGCGGTCGGGCCCGACCCATGGCATGTTCAGGTGAATGCCGACGCAGTTTCCGTTGTCGAGTGCACCGATTGTGCCGGTGACGGCGGAGCCCCAGTCGCCACCTTGGGCCAGGTAGGCGGTGTAGCCCAGTCTGGCCATCAGCTGATCCCACGTCTCGGCGATCTTCTCGACTCCCCATCCAGTCTCGGTGGGCTTGTCGCTGAATCCGAACCCGGGAAGCGACGGCGCAATCACGTGAAAGGCATCGGACGGATCGCCGCCGTAGGCGACAGGATCCACCAATGGCTCAATGACCTTGTGGAATTCGACGATCGACCCGGGCCACCCGTGCGTGATCAATAACGGTCGGGCTTCGGGATGGGGGCTGACCTGGTGGATGAAGTGGATGCCGATGCCGTTGACATTGGTGCGGAAGTGGTCGAACCGGTTCAACAATGATTCGCGAGTGCGCCAGTCATACTCGTTGGCCCAGTACTCGCACACCTCTTGCACGTACGACCGCGGAATGCCCTGGGTCCAGTCGTCGACCAGTTCGGCCTCGGGCCAACGTGTCTGTGCGAGTCGCTGTTTGAGATCAGCCAGCTGATCATCGGTTGCCGCAATCGTGAACGCTTCAATCTCACTCATTCCCAAACGCTACTTGCGCAATCACCGCGCGAGTTTCTCGACGACCGGGCATAGTCCGCATTCGCTGCGCTCGCGTTGTTCGAGCCCACAAGTTCACAATTCGCGCACGCTACCTCTACTACAAGTAAGCGGCGACCAGAATCGAAGGTAGCCATATCCGGCGAACGCCGGCCCGAGCGGAGCGGTGAACCAGAGATAGGAGCGAGGGACGAGCGGGCGGAGCCGACGAAGGAGGCGACCAGAATCGAAGGTAGCCATATCCGGCGAACGCCGGCCCGAGCGGAGCGGTGAACCAGAGATAGGAGCGAGGGACGAGCGGGCGGAGCCGACGAAGGAGGCGACCAGAATCGAAGGTAGCCATATCCGGCGAACGCCGGCCCGAGCGGAGCGGTGAACTAGAGCAGTGACTGTCCATCTATGCGTTCGCAGAATGCTTCGAATCCTGGTTCGGGGCCGGTGTAGAACAGGCTGTCGACGTCGCCGACCTTGGGTCCCTCGATGTCGACCGTGGCGATGCGGCGGAACAGGAACGCATCTTCGACATTTTCGACCAGTGTCTCGCCAAGCTTGGCCGCGCTGCGAACCTTGACGTCCCACTCGGCTGGATCCGCAGGGATGTTCTCGAGATGGTCATAGCGATGCAGCAGCGTGGCGGTCGACTTGGCGCCCCAACCCTTGAGGCCGGGAAATCCGTCGGCGGTATCGCCCACGAGCGCGAGATAGTCGGGGATGGACGCAGGTTTCACGCCCCACTTCTCGAGCACGCCCGCCTCGTCGCGCACTATTTGTTGGCGACGGTCGAATTGCACGACCCGACCATCGCTGGTCACACATTGCGCCAGGTCTTTGTCGGGTGTGCAGATGAACACTCTTTCGACTCGGGGATCACTTGCAGCCATGGCGGCACCAGCGGCCAGCCCATCGTCGGCTTCGTATTCGACCATCGGCCACACAGTAAAACCCGCGAGTTCGAGGCCTTCTTCGATCAGCGGGAACTGTGCGAGGAGTTCGGGCGGCACGCCCTCGCCGTTTTTGTATCCCTCGTAGAGGTCGTTGCGCCACGACTCGATGACGCTGTCGGTCGCCACCGCAATGTGCGTCACGCCGTCGTTGCGGACCATCGACAGCATTGACCGCAGAACGCCCCGGGTCGCTCCGACTTCGGTGCCATCGCTCGTCAGATGTCCGCCGCCGGGTGCGAAGTGATAACGGAAAAGTTCGTATGTGCCGTCAATAAGATGAACCTGCAAGATTGTTCCTTTGGTCGGCAAGGCGCGCCACTAGCATCGCAGGATCAAGACTATGACGTCCATGGGGAGAGTTGATTTTGTATGGGCCTAACTCCTGACGAGATTGCTCACCGAGCGTTTACACCAAGCGCCGACGGTTATCACCAGGGCGAGGTGCGGTTGTTTCTTGAGCGCATTGCTGCCGAGCTTCGGAGTTTGCAGTCAGCGATGCCCGAGGGCCGGGCCGAGCTAGCCAAGCTGATGTCGGCAGTGCACGACCAGGCACCACGGCTTACGTCTCTCGAGCGCCAACTCACGTCGATGTTGAGCGATCTCGGCGCAGCCGCAGAGCAAATCCGCAGCACCCACGACGCAACAACAGCTCAGCTTGACAGCGCCGAACGCACGAGCGCCGAACAGCGAGCGATCGTCGAGCGATTGAGCACCGAACACGAATCAGTCGCCGCTCAGCTCACGCTTGCGCACAAGCTCACGGCCGAACAACGCGAAGCAGCCGAACGTTTGGCCGACGCGGGCGAGCAGTCGGTACTCCAACTCAGTGCCGCCCAAGAAATCGCAGCCGAGCAGCGCAACGCCGCCGATCGGCTGGCTGCGGCTGGCGAGCGGTCGGCGGCTCAACTCGCTGCAGCCCAGGAACTCACCGCACGCCAGCAAGAAGCCGCACAACGCTTGAGCAGTGCTGGTGACCTGGCTGGTGAACGACTCACCGAAGCCGCCACAGCCGCTGCAGCTACCACTTCGCCCGCGCCAGATCCGGCTCACAGCGCGATCTTGCGCCGCTCCTTTACCGACCCCGTATCGGGCCGCCCACCGGCGAACGCCGCCGCGGCTGCACAAAGTTCAGATCTGTTTGCATCTGACCTCGATGATCAGCCACTGTTTTCTGACAGTGCAATCAACCTGCTCGATAGCGTCCTCGACGACGTCATGGGCACCATCACCGACGAAGAAAGCCCATCATGACCAAGACCATTATCGCTGGCGGCGCCCGAACCCCTATCGGCAAGTTGTCGGGGGGCCTTTCCAGCATGAGCGGCGCTGAGCTTGGTGGGCACGCAATTACTGCTGCTTTGTCTCGCTCGGGCGTCTCGGCCACCGATGTTGACTACGTGATCATGGGCCAAGTTCTGCAAGCCGGGGCCGGCCAGATCACCGCCCGGCAAGCTGCGAACCATGCCGGAATTCCGCTTTCGGTTCCCTCGACAACGATCAACAAGGTATGCCTGTCGGGCCTGAATTCGATCTATCTCGCATGGCGCATGATCATGGCGGGCGACGCCGACGTGATCGTTGCTGGCGGCATGGAGTCCATGACCAACGCACCGCACCTGCTGACGAAGACCCGCGGCGGATGGAAACTCGGTGACCAGACCGCGATTGACTCGCTTAATCACGATGGTCTCTTCTGCTCGCTCGAGCACGAACTCATGGGAACTGCGACCGACCGCTACCTAGCGAGCACCAGCTTTGATCGAGTCATGCAAGACGAGATCGCAGCCGCCTCCCATGAGCGTGCGGCCCGTGCGCAAAAAGACGGCATCTTGGCCGAGGAAATCGCCGCAGTCTCGGTGCCTCAACGCCGGGGAGACCCAATCGAGGTTGCTGACGACGAAGGCATCCGACCCGCGACCACCATGGAATCACTCGGCCGACTGCGGCCTGCATTCACCGAGTCGGGAAACATCACTGCCGGCAACGCGTCACAGATCAGCGATGGTGCATCGGCCACGGTGATCATGTCAGCCGCGAAGGCTGAAGAACTCGGCGTAGACACCTTTGCCGAACTGATCTCGTATGGCCAGGTGGCCGGACCTGATTGTTCGCTGCTCACGCAGCCGTCGCAGGCCATTCAGGCGGCGTTGGCCTCGGCCGACCACGTGTCGCAGTCAGACCTCACGCTATTCGAGATCAACGAGGCGTTCGCGGCCGTGGCCGCAGCTTCGATCGATGATCTTGGGATCTCATTCGACGACGTCAATGTCAACGGCGGTGCGGTCGCCTTGGGGCACCCAATTGGCGCCTCGGGCAACCGGCTGGCGCTAACACTGGCGCACGAACTCCGCCGTCGTGGCGGCGGCCTCGGGGCGGCCGCGCTGTGCGGTGGCGGTGGTCAGGGTGATGCCTTGATCCTGCGGGTCTGAACCGGCGACCGAACCGATCTTGCGACTTCGCGTCCCAAATTTTCGGTATGAAGCAGCCAATTTTCGCTTGACATTTACGTTACAGCCCGTAACATAACCGTCATAAGCGGGTGAAGGAGGTTCTCCTTCTTCGCTCGTTGTTGGGGTGTTGCTATCTCTCAATCTCTGCCCGTGCCCGAGAGTTAGCGACACCCTGACGACGTTTTCGGCCAGGTAAATCAGCGGAGGCGGAACAGAATGCAACCGGCTCAAAAGGTTGCCTCCCGCGATGCGCAGCCGGGCGATCAGCTGTCGGTGATGACCCGGCGGCCTGTCAAGGCACGGCCAAGGGTGATCTCGTCGGCATATTCGAGGTCAGAGCCGACCGGCAGCCCCGATGCCAACCGAGTGATCGTCAAGCCCGGCGTTGGGCCCAAAAGCCTGGCCAGGTACATGGCGGTGGCCTCACCCTCGATGTTCGGGTTGGTGCAGACGATGACTTCGGTGACGCCCTGATCGGCAATGCGGCGCATCAGTTCGGTTATCCGCAGTTGTTCGGGACCGATCCCCTCGATTGGATTGATCGTGCCCTGCAAGACGTGGTACTTGCCAGCAAATTCATTGGTTCTTTCAACCGCGATCACATCACGTGCGTCTTCGACCACACACACGACCGAGCTGTCTCGCTGATCGTCAGAGCAGATCTCGCAACTCTCAAGCTCGCTCAGGTTGAAACATGTGTGACAGAACTTGACCCGTTCTTTGGCTTCGATGATTGCTTTTGCCAAGCGTTCCGCTTCGGCTGTCGGTACCCGTAAGAGATGAAACGAGATGCGCTGCGCTGACTTGGGACCAACGCCGGGGAGGCGTCCGAACTCGTCGATGAGGTCTTGGATGGGGGCGCTGTACACCCGGCTAGTTTCGCAGCTCTAATGGCGCGGCCACGCGCACTGCGACAGTTATTCGCCGCCGCCGAGTAAACCGCCGAAGCCCAGGCTGCCAAGGTCGAGGCCGCCCATGTCGGGTCCTTGCACAAGTTCGCCCGCGTTGGACACTGCGTCGTTGAGCGCCGCGAGCACAAGGTCTTCGAGCATTTCGACATCTTCGGGGTCAACCGCAGTCGGCGAGATGCGCACGGAGAGAAACTCGCCGCCACCAGTCATGCGGATCTTGACCGCGCCGCCGCCAGCTTGGCCTTCGACCTCGGTGTCTTGGGCTTGTGCTTGTTGGGCAGAAAGTTGTTCGGCCATCTGCTGGGCTTGGGCAAGTAGTGAACTCATGTCGGGCATTTGCCCGTCGGAATCAGACATAGGAGAGCCTTAGTAATCGGGTGGTTGACTTTGGGGATCTTCGAGCAGCGTGCTGCCGTCGAAGGTTGACATCACGCGGTCAGCGGCCGACGGAATGTCGTCGGTTGCGTCGACCAAACTATGAATGTCGACGGTGTCTTCTTCGCGGGTGCCGTCGTCGATTTCGTCGACGGCCACTGCACCACCGCTTGGTGGCGGCGTGAAGAAGTCTGGTTCTGGGTCGGTCTCATCGACGACCAACTTGAGCGGAATCGGGCGTCCGAATGTGGCGGCAAGAGCGTCGTCGACCTCGGAGCGGATCTCTTCGCAACGGTCGCGGTGCACCGGATTCGGCAGCCCGAACATCACTGTGTCGGCACTGGTTTCCATGAAGTGCCCGGCACTGAACCGAGACCGCACCTTGCCGGAAGTGGATTCGAGCAGCGACTGCCAGGCCGCTTCGAGCTCACCCAACGTGGGCAAAGACCCCGCCGGTGCTGGTGACTCTGGCGCTGGTGGCTGCGGCGCTGACGGCTCTGGTGCTGGTGCGTTAGAAACGGGGTCCTCTTGGAGTGCTTGTGACGGCCCGGGCTCTGAGGCCGCGGGCTCTGAGGCTGCGGGCTCTGAGGGCGCCGGTTCGGCGTGTGGCCGTGCGGTCGGCGTGGGCTCTTGCTCAAGGTTCGCGAACGCCGGCCGCGCCGGTTCCGCAGGTGCAGGCTCTGACGCTGCGGGTTCTGACGGTGCCGGAGCACTTGGCGCCGCTTGTTGCGGCGACGTCTGTTGCGGTGGTGTCTGATCTGTTGCTTGTGAGGCCGGCGGAGCCTGGGCTGGATCGGCAGGTGTTTCGGTCGGCGTCTGAGCTGCAGCCTGGCGTTCACGACGGGCCGCCGCCGCAGCTTCGACTGCTGCAGCATCTTCGGCCGGTGCGGCGGTCTGCTGGGCAGCAGCCTGACGTTCGCGGCGCACATCGGCCAGCGTCTTGCCGGTGCTTGCGGGTGCCGCTGCTTGATCTGGGGAAAGACTCTTGGTCGATGCTGCAGGTTTCGCAGCCGCGCCTGGTGTGGTGATGCCCTGGCGAGCCAACTCGGCGCGTGCGATGTCAGCGCCACGACGGCCTTCGCTCGGAGCCGCTTGTTGTTGTGGCGGTGGATCGTGCTGCTGGGGTGGTGCTTGCTGTGGCGCAGGCTCTGGGGCCTGGGGTGGCGCGTGCTGTCGCGCAGCGGGCTGTTGTGCAGGGGCGGGTTGCTCTGGCGCCACCTGCCCCGGCGAGGACGCTGCAGCCGGCGCTGGCGATGCGGTCGGGGCAACGCTGATCGGCGCGCCGCCGCCGAGTTGACGTTCGATGGCTTCAAGTCGCTCGATCAACGCTGCAGGATCGGTATCCAAGTCGACGCGTGTGAGGCGCATCAGCGCCACTTCGAGATCAACGCGGGGGTCCGGTGCTTGCCGCATCTCGATGACCGACGTGCCAATGACTTCGATTGCACGGGTAACCCGGGCGGGAGACAGCGAGGCCGCACGCTCCGAGGCGCGGGCTGCCTCGGCCTCGGGGAGGTGGCTGGTGTCGGCTCGCATGGTCGCCAAGAAAACCGTGCGCAGTTCATGCAGCAGCGATGTCGCAATGGTGGCGGCATCGCGACCAGCAGTCAGCGCGCCTTCGATTGCGCCCAACGCTGCGCCGCCATCGCGGTCGATGAGCGCCTGAAACAAAGCATCGAGGTGCTCGCCACCCTGAGGTGCGCCACCTGCGGCCACAACCTGATCAAGCGCCGACAGTGTGTCACGAGCGCTCCCTCCGCCCGAGCGGATGACATAGGCACGGTCCTCGGTTGTGATTTCAAGCCCAGCGTCGCCGACGACATAGTCGATGAGTTCGCCCACCTGGCTCGCCGACAGCAGTGAGAATTCGAGATGCTGGGTGCGGCTTCGAATGGTGGGCACAACCTTGTTGGGTTCGGTTGTGCAGAGCACGAAGACCACATGCGGTGGCGGTTCTTCGAGCGTCTTGAGCAGCGCGTTTTCGGCGCCCGACGAAAGCATGTGGACTTCGTCGAGGATGTAAACCTTGGTGCGGCCCGGTGAACCCAAAGCGACCTTGCCAATGAGGTCACGCATGGCATCGACGCCGTTGTTCGACGCAGCATCGAGCTCGTGCAGGTCGTAGCTACCGCCGGCCCGAAATGCCAGGCACGATTCGCACTCGTCGCATGGCTCGCCGCCCTGCAAGTTCGTGCAGTTGAGCGCTTTTGCCAGGATGCGCGCCGACGTCGTCTTGCCAGTGCCGCGCGGCCCGCTGAACATGTATGCGTGACCGACACGATCGCCTTCGATCGCGTTGCGCAGGGCAGCAACCACGTGCTCTTGCCCAAAGAACGCATCTGCGAATCGTGAAGGTCGGTAGCGCCGATACAGCGCCTCGTAGGCCATTGACCCAGAGCCTAACCGCACCCTGCGACACCGGGCACAGCGAGCTGGGCGCTCGCCACTACCTTGCGGTGGCGGTTGATCCAGTAGTTTCGACTTCGTGAATCTGAATCAGCTTGCAAACACCGGGGTGTGGCACTTCACCGAGGCCATGACCGCCACAGAATCTGGTGAGTTCGCGGCACGAGTCGAGTCGCTGGGTTACTCGGCGCTGTGGGTGCCCGATGCCATTGGTCGAGACCCGTTCGTGAACTGCGCAACGCTGCTCAACGCCACGACCGACCTGATCGTGGCGACTGGCATTGCCAACATCTGGGTGCGTCACCCCAACGCAATGGTGCAGGGTGCGCTCAGTCTGGCTGAGCTCTCCGGCAACCGGTTCTTGCTTGGCATCGGCGTGAGTCATCAACCGTCGGTGCAGGGCATTCAGGGCATACCGTTCGAGAAGCCGTTGTCGACCATGGCGACCTACCTGGAGAACATGGCGGCTGCGGGCTGGCGAGGTCCTGAGACCGAGATGCCGCCGGTGGTAGTGGCTGCGTTGGGCCCCAAGATGTTGGAACTGGCTCGCACCGCAAGCGCAGGTGCGCATCCGTACTGGACAACACCTGAACACACGGCGATGGCCAGCGAGGCACTCGGCCCTGATGCGTTGCTGTGTGTCGAGCAAAAGGTCTGTCTCACCACCGACCCTGCGATTGGCCGAGCCAAGGGCGCCGAGCAGCTCGCCATCTACAGCCGACTCCCGAACTACCGCAACAGCTGGAAGCGCATGGGATTCACCGAAGAACAGATCGCCAGCAACGATCCTGCTTTTGTCGACGCTGTGTTTGCGTGGGGTGACGTCGATGCACTGCAGTCACGTGTCGATGCGCACTACTCAGCTGGTGCCACTCATGTGTGCATCCAACCAGTACATCCAACCGCCGAACGAGGCACGATCGACTGGGACGTCCTCGAAGCCCTAGCACCGAGCTAGTGAGATTCCTGAGAAACTAAGAGTGATGGGTCGTCTATTGGAGGTTTGGCGAGCCAGCCGGAGCCCAAGGCTCTTGAATGGCGGCGTCGAGAACCACAGCTCGTCCGTCGTCGTTGAACCAGATGAGTTGCGATTCACGACTCAGGTCGTAGCTGTACAGCTGCATCGATGAGTTTGATGAGACGTTGTTCATCTGCCAGTGCCGGCCGGACTGTTCATAAAGCATGGTGATGTTGGAACCGGCATTCGTGTCACTCACGAAGCCCTGCGCCTGACGGAAATTGTCCTGGGCACCAACGCCAATTACCTGTACGAGATCTTTGTTGTCCTTAGCAAACTGCTCAAGGTCGCCCGCATGGGCTCGACAGGTTGGTCAATGAGGCGCCCAGTACCAGAGCAGCACTGGCCTGTCGCCGGTGACGACCTCGCTCAAGGTGGTGATCGAACCGTCGGCGACGGTCAGCACTTGGCTGGTATCGACCGACTCGGTGTACTCGAGGAGGGAAGCGTTCTCGGCGGCAGCAGCTTCTGCAGCTGCGGCTTCCTCGCTGGTTACGCCGCCACCACAGGCGGTGGCGAACAACGCCAGTGACGCAAACATGAGCACCAGCTTGCGCGTCACGTTGTGGTTTGGTCTGGTCACGGAAACTCGACTCCGGGTTCGGGGGAGGTTTGGGGATGAAGCAGAAACCCAGGGGTTCACAGGCCTATTCCCGGAAACTCTAGCTATGTCTTGGACCGCACTTGGGTCGGGCGGGAGCCGAGTGCGCATCGGCCAAGAAAGAGGAAGGCCCGGGTTCGAAAGTGACGACCAGGCGATCTGCGGCACACTTCAGGCTTCGTTGAGAGCTGCTACGTTCCCGTCCTGACTCGGTTCACGAACTGAAGTTGCACAGGACCCGGCCGTCACATTCCAACCCGGGCAAGGTTCACGATAGCGTGTGAACTTCCGTTGCAGAACCCCTTGTGGATGACGCAACCTGGAGGAGTGCGAGAGCGGCCGAATCGGCACGCTTGGAAAGCGTGTGTAGGGAAACTTACCGTGGGTTCGAATCCCACCTCCTCCGCCATTGGGGTCTGTGGACCAGTTAAATCATCCGGTGTGGATGGTGACTGGCCGCAGGCTCACGGGTGCTTCAAAGTGCCTTGGTCGGTGCTGTCGAACGCGGAAGAGCCCCGACCTTTAAGGGTCGGGGCTCCTGCTGGGCTTGCTGGTTTGGGTTTGGGCCGCGTCAGGCTGGGCCGCTGGTGTTATGCGGTGCCTTCTGGGTTGAGGGTGTAGTCGAGGTCGGCGATGGTGGGCGGATCTGGTGACGTGTGAGGCGGGGGTCCGACGTAGGTCGCTGGTATGGGATCGGGGTCGGGTTCGATGAGGGGGTGGATCTCGACACCAATTTTTCGTCGTTGACCCGCTATTAGGACGACGTTGGTTGCGGCTATGACGCAGAGGAATGCGAGGCCTCGGGCTTCGAGGCCGATGGTGCGGATTGCGAGCGAGTGCGCGTAGTGGGAGATGTTGCCTTTGAATTCGGCGTATTGGCTTTCGACGAGTGCGCGTGTTCCGTAGTGGTTGTCCCATGCCCGTGTGGACCATGGGCGGTGTTGGCGGATCTTGGCGAACTTGTGGTGGTCGGCGTCGTTGAGGTCGAGGTGGACGGTGACGAGGCTGCGGCAGTGGCAGTTGTCTTTGGCGGTGCAGGGGGTTTCGTCTTGGTCGTATTGCTTTGGGTCTGCGAGGTGTTCGGGGTCTGTGGTGTTTGGGCAGTATGCGGTGGGGTTGGATTTGTGGCAGGGGCCGCGTAGCCGGAAGCTGGTTGGGGTCACACGGTCGTGTTCGCGCCAGGCGAATCGGGCGCGGTAGTCGCATTTGTCGAGCAGCAGGCGACGGAGGGTGGTGTTGGTGCCGTTGTTGAATGGGAGCCGGGGTAGGTCGAGGAGGTCGTTGGCGTCGAGCCAGTCGGCGACATGGTTCTCGAAGATCAGGCCGTCGACCACCACGAGGGTGATGGTTTGACCGTTGCGACGGCGGGTGAGGAGCGGGAAGCGGCCGCGCTGGTCTTCGCGAAGGTCGTGGACGAGTCTCATGCCGCGTTCGCGCAGCGGGATCGCCCATTTTTCTGGGACCGAATTGGTGAATCCTCGGTCGCTTATGACGGTGTCGACGTAGGTGCCGAAGGCTGCGGTGAGGTCGAGGAGGTTGACGACTTCTTCGCCGCTGTGGCGCTGGTTATGGAATCGAGCGCCGTCGCAGACGCCTGTGTATGGCTCGTCGTTGACCGATAGTTCGCTTTGGTTTGGTGGGAGGTCCCGGACGATGACGGAGGTTTCGATGTAGTGACCGAGGCCTCGGTCTCGTTTGTCGCGGTTGGTTGGGGTGCGGTAGCGCCATCGTGCTGATGGGTCGTAGCAGGCATACAGGATCTCTCCGGTCTTCTTGTCGATTCTGGTGCCGCGTGCGGCGATGGAGTCGACGAATGTGCTGTCTACGGCACGGCTTGATGATTCGCTGTGGAACCGTGCGGAGCCCGACGCCGCGATGCTGGCTTTGGGTAGGTCGATGCCGAGCAGGTTGAGCAAGGTGTCTTCAATGTTGCCGCCGTCGCCGTCGGCGATGCGGAACTTTTCGGCGAGAGCGAGTCGGAGCAGATCGTGGGTGTTTTGGACGTGGTCACGGGTGATGCTTTTGCGTTTCGGTAGGCCGAGGGTCTTGCGAGCCTTCTTGTTGATGTTGGAGACGTTCTGGCTGTGGATCTTTGTGAACGAGCTGAGATTCGCGCCGATGGCGGTGAGGTGGAGCTTCTGGCCGCACAGCGCGTGAGCGATCATCATGACAATCAGTGTTCGGACGGTCACGGCTCGTCTGATGCGGTTGCCGCCAACGTCGGGGACCAGTGTTTCGAGTTGCGGGCCGAGGCGCAGATGTTCGTACACCTGAGCTGCGACCATGATCGCGGTGTTGAGGTTGTAGGTGATCGACACTGTCGACTTCGGGGTGCCGTCCTTCGCTGCTTGCGCGTCCGCGGCAACGACCTTGGCCTTGTTGCGGATCGTTGATTGCTTACGAGCGTTGGAAGGCATGATCTACTAGGTCCCTCAGCCGCGGTCGCCGCTATAGGGCGTGTGTGCTCGGAGCTGTTCGTAGTGGACTGGCGTTGGGGCCTCGACGAGCTGCTTGGCGACTGCGATGACGGTCGCGAGTGTCGACAGGCCGAGCATTTCCTGGATGACATCGACCCTGACTGGTTGCGATAGGCGGTCAGCGATCCATGTGGTCCGAAGCCGCGCTACCACGCAGGGTTCTTGTCCGCCCCAGCGGACCCGTTTCAGCTTGTTCGAGATGAGGTTCTTAGCGCGGACGTTGCCGTCGCCTACCGCCCACATTCCCGGTGATATTTCGGGAAGGTCGCCGATTGTGTCGGCGAGCCGTGCAGCCCAGGGTTCAGCGACTGGTACCCGGCGTGGTTTGCGGGTGCTCCGCAGCCACACATCTACGGTGACACGGTCGGGTGTGCGGTCGATGATGATGTCGCCGAAGCGGAGCAGGCGAAGATCGACCGCGGACGCACCAGAGCCGGTCGATACACACAGCACGACCGCGAGGTTCCGCGCTGTCGCAGGTTTCGGTTGGGATGCGACGAGATCCCACCACGACTCGCACATGTGTGCCGGGTACGGGTCTTTGACCTGTTTCTTTGATGAGTACTTTGGCGGGTCCAGCGGTCGTGCGTTCTTGTTCCGGCCGATGCGGCGCATCCGGGCGGTGAATGTCTCGACCTTCCAGTCGCTTGTACCGTCAGCGAGCATCTGGGTTGCGACGCGGTAGATGTTCTGATCGGTCCACAGGCGCTCTTCGCTTACGTGCGGCGACCGCTGGTAGAGGCGGAGGATGTCGAGTAGAGCGCCGACTGGGGCGCTAGCGGGGAGGTCGCCGTAGTCGGCGGCGTCGGCGATGAACTCTTCCTCGCGGTCATTTCGGATCTTTCGCAGTGCCGGTTCTTTCGGCCGGTAGCGGATGAGTACTGCTTCCCATTCGGGACTGTGGGGTTTCAACGGGTCATGCTCCTTGTGCGACGAATGGGTGCCAGGCCAGGGCGGCTCGGCCGATAGCCGGTCGGGGAATGGTTGGTTGGTAGTCATCTCTGTCTCAACGATCTGGGGGTGGACGTATGAGATAAGTGGATGAGGATTGACGCCTTCACGAGGATCAGCGCGTCGTGTCAGGGTGTTACGGTCAACTGACATGGGGGAAGAAGTGAGCTGCCTAGAGCCGTGCTGTCAGCCGCCGAGGCAACGCGATCGTCGTCGCCGCCCGCACATCGAAGTGCTCCGGCTACGCACCGACCTGCTACTGCACCTCGACGCCGAATGCCGTGCAGCCGAGAGCGACGTGGTCGAAACAAACTTGGCCAAATACCAGGCCATCGCGGGCGTCGACCGGCGCAATGTGTGGCGGCACCTCCGATGGCTCACCGACCACGGCTGGCTCAACTGGACAGACCGACGCACCAAATTCAGAAACCGCGGCGCGGTCTCTGACATCGGCCCGAACTACGGCAAAGCCATCGGCGGAATCGAAGTCCGCTACTGGCTCACCCTCATCCACCAGCACCGACAACTGAAAGTCGAGGTAGCCGCGTCAAGTCGACGACCAAACAAGCCACCGCACTGCCCAGGTTGCACCTGCGGGATGAACGACGTTCAGCTCCGGCAGCTCCTATGGAGTCAGCGTGGACTACGGGTTAGATAAGACAGCCACATTCCCGCGGCCTCCTTCATGCTCGACAACAGATGACCCACCCACCATAAACATGGGGTGTGACAATAATGTCACAGTCGGGTTGTGTCAGGGCTGCTGTCGCCGTGGACTATCTTTCAACCGTGGACAACAACGACACCGACAGCAACCCGCCGCCGCCGCTGCTGTCACCACACGGCCGACTACTCACAGCCATCCACCACAAACCTGGCCTCACCCAAACCGAATACGGCGAACGCATCGGCCTCTCACGCCGCACCATCATCCGCCTACTCAACGACCTCGAACAAGCCGGATACGTGACCACACAGGCCACCCAAACGGCACTCACCATCGAAATCAACGGCGACACCAAACTCCCAGGAGGCACCGCACTCGGCGGCTGGCTCAAACGACACAAGCAATGAAGCTGTCCCCCTCCCTCAGGCCACGGTGCTAAGTCACACCCAGGCAGGTCGGGTGAGGCACAACAGGTGTACCCATATTCGCCCAAGACCAGCCAACCACCGGGGGTTGGCTGGTCTTGGGCGTCTGGCGCACTTCTCTGCGAATCGAGCGTCCTGTGACGCAGATCCCGACAGTCAATGCGGGCATGACACTCATCGTTCAGAGCCGTGTCGGATTTGCCCCGAATCGACTGCCAGTTCGAACGGCAGGTCGGCTCCCGCAGCCTCAGCTGGTGCCGCACCCATAACGCGAACCGACTACAAAGTCCTCTTCTGCGGTTCGGCAAGCGTCAACCGTGACGCTGAGCAGGTCAACATCGGTCCGAATTCAAGGTAAACGCAGTTTCAAGCAATTCGCCCGTCGCCGGGCGTCACAAGTTCCGGGACTGACTCAGATGGCTTGGACAATGCCCCACGCGTGCTCGAACTCTGCCTGGGTCATCGACTGAAGATCTGCATCGAGGAGCGCTCTCACGCTGTTCTCGCCCGCCATCTCATCGTCAACGATGTTGACAACCTTCCCGTCTGAAATCCGCACTATGGCGAAGGCGTTGACCGAAGGTACTGGTGTCGCGCTTCCCATACTGATCAGCGCAAGAGCCCAGAACGAACCCATAAGAGCCCATCGCTTGAGGCGATTCATGCGGTGTTCGACAATGTCGTACACCTGGTTCGCTGGTGCACCATTCGCGACGTGTAAGGCTGAATCCATCTGCGCGAGCATACTAATCGGCCCGGATGAGCGTCACATGTCGCTAGAAGTTGTTCTTAGGGTGCTGACTCCTACCCCAGCGGACAAGCTTCCGGGACCAGGAATCGAGTCCGTCTTGCTACGACTCATCGAGCAAACATCGGCACCGCTATCGCCACACCTCCCAGTCGTCAAACGGTGAAGACCAACCGGGATTCGTGGTGAAGACCGATTCGGTACCGACCAGCGATCCCCACCACCCCAGGCATTGCGAGACCATCCACACACCCCGCCATTCGAACTTCTGACGAAGTCCTCATTAACCGAGTTGCTCGCCGGAGGCTCACAACTCCCGGCAGCAAGCCCACTTGCGATTCGAACCTTGCCGCATTAAGCCCGCCATTCGAACTTCTGACGAAGTCCTCATTAACCGAGTTGCTCGCCGGAGGCTCACAACTCCCGGCAGCAAGCCCACTTGCGATTCGAACCTTGCCGCATTAAGCCCGCCATTCGAACTTCTGACGAAGTCCTCATTAACCGAGTTGCTCGTGCCCCTAAAAGACTTGCGTACCGGCAGTCCAGAAGCATATACGAGCACGCCACAACATGATTCCACCGTTGGCGGGGGTGCGAACTCGACAAGCGGCAGCCGCAAACGTGGCGCTATCACGTCTTTTCCCGCAGCATTGTCAACAGTGCAATCCCGCTCCGACCTTGTACACGATCGTACGCATCGAGCGAGCGGGTGGTTTAGCGAGCGGGTGGTTTATAGAGCCGAGCAGGCCATCGTGGCCAGCCAAACGCTCCTCGCCACGTAGTAGCGAATTAGGCATCGAGTGATCGACGGCGACTACCGTGGAGGCCAACGGCAAATGGACGGCGGACGTCCGAGAGGAAGTGGACCATGGGTGAGCACGGCTACGGATGGTGGGAGGCGGGCGACGGCAACTGGTACCCACCAGAGCAACATCCCCAATACGATCCGAACAACTCCAGCAGCTACGGATGGTGGGAAGCTGCCGACGGCAAGAAGTACCCGCCCAGTTCGCATCCTGACTACCGATCCGAGTCGACAAACACGGTCGTTGTTCCACCGCCGTCCCAGCCGTCAGGAGCTGCGGTGGCACCTCCGGGCGCAATGCCACCGCCGAACACGCTCGCTGGAGGCGCTATGGCTGACGGTGTTATGGCGCCAGCTGTTTCTGCACCGGGCTCGAAGTTGAGCCCCACGGTGATCGGGGTTCTGGTTGCGTCGGTGCTCATCATCATCGGCAGTGTCTTGCCATGGGCCAGTATTGACCTGGGCTTCTTGTCTGAAAACGTTGGTGGCCTCGACGGCGACGGCACCATCACCCTGATCCTGGCCATCGCAACCGCGGCCTTGGCGTTCTTCTCCAAGAGCCGCACGACTGGCTTTGCGATTGGAGCGCTTGTGGCTGCATCGTTATCAGCGTTGATCGCCGTGATCGATATCACTGACATCACCTCGACGTTCGACGGTCTTGGTCTCGACGGCGGCGTGTCGGTCGGCATTGGCCTCTGGCTCGTGTTGGTTGCGTCTCTTCTTGCTATGGCCGCCTCGGTCAAGCTGATTATGGACTGCCGCTCGAACTGAGTTACTGGGCGTGTTTCATGAGGTCGCACCCACACACTTTCCAGTAGAGGCTCCACACCATCGCAATCGAAGGCGATTCGGTCGCACTCGACTTCGCCGCTCAGACCACGACCCGGGCGCACACGCGCGTCCGCCGTTGCGCCGCGCCCGTATCAGTGGATGCGATCAGCCATGACTCGATGGTCAATCGACTGACCGGCGCACGTCGCAGCTCTGACACCGAATGGTGTTGACCCAGCCAATCTCGCCGCCAAACCGCACGCCGACAGCCCATTGACCTGCCACCGATAGGCACTCAAACAAAGACACTGGATCGACATGACACGACCTGGGGCTCCGGGTTACTTAGTCTTGGGCGGTGAACGATCGCCAGGAGGGCCAACCCGAGTTGCACCACGGGCACTCCCATGCCCACAGCCACGACGCCATTGCCTGGTCGACGTTCAGAACCAACCCGCTGCTACGCGCCGTGTTCGTGCTGGTCGTGGTTGCAGCCGTCGCGACAATCATTGCCTTGGTCCTGCTGTGGCCTAGCGAAGCCGGGCGCCAAGCTGCCATCGAAAAGGGCGAACAATTCGGCCTTGGCTCAGACCGCTATGCGGCGACGGTCACCGAAATCAACGAAGGCCGCTGTTCCTATTCCACCGCTGAACGCCCGCAACAATGCCGATTCGTTGCCTTCGAAGTCGACGAGGGCCCCTTCGCGGGCGAACCGTTTGACTTCCAAGAAGTCAATCTTGAGTTCGACTCGATCAACCCCAACGTTTCCATCGGCACATCTGTCATTGCAGGCTACGAATCGTCGACCGATACCTGGTTCTATGCCGACCTCGACCGCCGGTCGCCGCTGATATGGCTCGCAATCCTGTTCGCAATCGTGGTGATCGCCCTTGGTCGGCTGCGCGGATTCGCCGCGCTAGTCGGCATGGCCAGCACGCTACTCGTGCTTGTCGCGTTCATTGCGCCATCGGTGCTCGATGGAAACGACCCGCTGCTTGTGTGTGTGGTTGCAGCGGTGGCGATCGCCTTCGTCAGCCTCTACATGACCCACGGAGTGAACCCCACCACCACGGTTGCGCTTGCTGGCACGATCATGTCGTTGGGCCTGACCTTGGCACTCGCCGCATTGTTCTTCTCGATCGCCGGCTTCACCGGACTCGCGAGCGAAGAAGCGCTACTGCTGCCATTTATTGCGACCGATCTCGATCTGACCAATCTGTTGCTCGGAGGCGCAATTCTGGGCACCCTCGGCGCGCTCGACGATGTCACCGTGACTCAGGTTGCAACTGTGGCCGAGTTGCACCATCGTTCGCCCAAGCTGAGCGCAGCCGAACTCACCGTGTCCGGCATCAGGGTTGGGCGCGATCACATTGCATCGACGGTCAACACGTTGCTGCTCGCCTACGCCGGTGCCAGCACGCCGCTGCTGCTGCTTTTCGCCGTGTCGGATCAGGGGCTGGACAAGATCGCTAATGCCGAGCTGATCGCAGTAGAGATCGTGCGCACATTGTGCGGGTCCATCGGACTGGTTGCGGCAGTACCGATCACCACCGTGCTTGCAGCGCTCGTCACCCAGCCAAATCGAGCCAGCCATCACGACGAAGACTCATCAGAAGCCGTCGATGCTTCAGGGGCCGCTGATGCCGATCCCGACGCCAACCGACAGGCAACCGACGAACCCATCACGTCCGACGAACAGACCGAGACCGAACCGGTCGATCCCGCGACACCAGCGTCGTGGGACGATTTCGCCCCCAACGAAGAGACTAAGTGGTGACCTGACCAGCCTCGAGGAGTACCCGACGTCCTGGTCAGAAGTGCATGGCCGAAGCGTTGAGAGGCGGCCAAGAGCAGTACCGTTACAGGGTGTTCTTTCCTTACCGATTCGACCGAACGTTCAAGGCCATTTGGTGGCCGCTCGGAGTTCGAGAGGGACTTGACGGCGTGACTGTCGACGATGACACCTTTACTGCCACCTTCGGCCATTGGAGAGTCGAAACGGCACGAGCCAACGTCAGCGAAGGCCATATCACTCGTGACTACCTATGGTGGAAGGCGATTGGCGTGCGAGCCTCGTTCGCCGACGATGGACTGACTTTTGGCACATCGGCCCATGGCGGTGTTTGCGTGCATTTCGTGGAGCCGGTGGACAAGGTCATTGGATTCAAAAACCACTCAGCGCTCACCGTGACGGTCGACGACCTCGAAGGTTTGGCCGCAGCCCTCGCGTCCTAGGAGGTGAACGTGAATGCTACAGCTGCAGCGCGATTGGTTCACCGGCGAGCCGGTGCCTGCTTCGATGCGCAGTGCGGCGACGGGAACAGGGACGGATACTTGTCGTTAGGGGCGCACGCCTCGGCCACCGCTACAGCTCGCCGCTCGAAGGTCAGTAGGTTGAGAGAATCGAACTCGTCGTCGGTTCCCCGCCGGCCCCAGGTCTTGACCGACTCGAAGATCGAGCGCATCTCGTCGTTGCTCTACCACGGCTCTTGCATCACCGCGTCGTCCGATGGCCGCCGTGTCATTGCGTACCTGGCAACGATGCCGCTACCCGCTTGGCACCAATTCTCGCTCACGCAGGGCCGGCAGCAGCCAATCGTTTCAGCAGTGCGCGGGTGCGATCTCGCTCGCCGGGCGACGGCGTGAACTCAGAAGCTGCATAGTCGGTGACACCTGCCTGGGCCAGCACTGCGAGCTGCTCTTCGACCTGGGCTTCGGAGCCGACCAGGCCAAGCTCTCCTGGCTCGGTCACGCCTTCGCGTTCGAACATTGCCTGGTACGACGGTAACTGCGCATACATGGCCGCGGTGGCGGTAATGCGAGTGCGAATCGCCTCCGGTTCGTCTGTCACACAGATCGGCAGGGTGGCAAGCACCCGAGGCGTGTCGCGACCCGCTGACTCGGCCGCTTCGCCGATGGTGGGAACAATATGATCGCGGATCGTGCGGGGCCCCACCCACGCCAAACTTGTCCCAGAAGTCCGGCCGCCAGCCAATCGAAGTGTCTGTGGGCCTAGTGCTGCGACCAACACCCGTGGCGGGTTCGTTGCCGGGCGGAACACCGTGGCCTTGCACGACAGCGACTCACCTTGGTAGTCAGCCGACCCCTCTTCGATGAGCGGCATCAGCACCGACAAATAATCGCGCAGATGCCGGATTGGTTTGTCATCGAACAGGCCGAGTTCGTTCATCATTGGTTGATGCGAGAGCCCAATGCCGAGCGTCAACGTGCCGTCGATTGCGGATTGCGTGGTGAGGGCCTGACCGGCCAGCACCATTGGATGACGTGGATAGGTCGGAATGACCGCCGTACCTAACTCCATCGACGCGACCGTTTGACCAACCACCGTCAACACGGTCAGCGCGTCAAGGCCGCCCGACGGATGTTCGGCGACCCAATAGCTGTCGAACCCGTCGGACTCGGCCGTTTGGGCATGCTCGACGAACGCTTCGACCGAAGCCTTGGCGACTAATGCTGTTGCGTTGAGACCTATGCGCATAGGCCCCGATGCTAGTGATGACTCGCGCCCAAGTTCGAGCCGCTTCCCAACCGGCGGAGTCACACCCGGTGTTGCACCCAAGACCGATGCGTTAGGCACCACCGCACTCGGAGCCTTAGATTCACTGGAATGCGTGGGCTCAAATGGTTGTACCTCACCGCCGCCGTGACCATGGCGGGCGTCAGCAGTGTTTTCTCGCTGCTCGCCGAGCTCGAGAAACGCTACGACCTGTCGTCGTCTGACCTCGGATGGATCTCGGGATCGGCCTTCATTGCTGCGCTCATCGCTCAGCTCTGGCTCGCCCGCTACGCCGATCGCGGGTACGGCACCCTGCTATTGCGCTCTGGTGTAGTGGCCGCCGGTATCGGACTCGTTTGGTTCGGAGCAGCGACCGAGATGTGGCAGTTCGTCGCCGCCCGTTCGCTCCTCGGCGCAGGGCTCGGTGTACTGATCCCGCCAGCGCGTCGAGCCATCGTTCTGACTGCGGGCGAGCACCAGGGCGAGCGCCTGGGCACGTTCTACGGCGCGTATCTCGCGGGGTTCGTGTTCGGACCACCAGTTGCATCAGTGTTGTCAGATGCTGCCGATGTTCGGCTGCCATTCTTCGTTTTTGGCTGCCTCGTATTGCTGTCGACCTTTGCCGTCGTCCAGGTTCAGATTCCCGAGGCCGAGCGTGGGTCAGAGATCGCTTCGGCTGACCGCAAGGTACTGCGTCGACTCGTCAGCGACCGACGCGTCATCGCAGCAATGCTGGTTGTCGTCTCGTTTCGTTACTCGATTGGCGTGTTCGAACCGTTGTGGGCAACCCACCTGGATGACCTCGGCGCGTCGACCCGGGTCATCGCCTTTTCGCTCACCGGGTTCGCACTTCCAATGCTCATCGTTGCGAAGCCTGCGGGTCGTCTTACCGACCGCTTCGGTGCCCGATGGATGGCCGTGATCCCTGCGCTGCTGTCGGCACCGTTGATGATGACCTACGGCTACGTGCCGATTCTGTGGGTGATCTTTTTGCTAGCTGCGTTGCACGGCCTCACCGAAGCAATGTTGAGCCCGGCGACCCAGGCCAACGTTGCTCAGGTCACGAGCGATGCCGATGGTGCTGCTGCCCAAGGCCTGGCCGAAGCAGCTGGTTCAGCAGCGTCAGCTGTTGGCGCGTTCACTGCGCCAGTCGTGTTCGGGGCCTACGGCGCCGGCCCGGCATGGGTCATGGCGGGTTGTGTCATGGCCGCGCTGATCATCACCAGCTGGATCTTGGATCCACCCAAGAGAAACCAACCCCAGCCAGCGAGATCAGACCCAGATCACGCCGCCCCACCCACAAAAGCACCAGCAACCTACACCTAGCAAGAACGCACAGGGCAATGCAGCTGTGCGGCCTCCGGATGCTTGGCTTTTGTGCTGACAATGTGATGTCGGCGCCGGCGGTCGCGGTTCGTTTCGTGGCCCGTCAGATCGATGTCCAAGCGTCTGGGTTGAAGCGTTATGGGCGGCGGGCTCAGAAGAACTGCACATGCTGCCCAGTTGCGAAAGCATCTCGGATTCTGATTGGCGAAGGGCGAGGACTTGCGTCATGCCGCGGTCTGGTTGGCGGGTCAGGAACTGGAGCAGGACAGGCCGTTCGTGCTGTTTCAGCTGGTGTGCTCGCGGTTGTGTGAATTGGAGATCGAACGGCCCGGCATCACGGTTATTTGCAGCGCGTACGGATGGGGAACCCCTATCGGACAGCATGGGAGGGCCTAAGCGAATCCACAGGATGTGTTTGACGGAGCATTCCTACCCCGGTAGGATTTGGAGATGGCAGTGAAGAAGTGGTCGGTG
>Ga0209831_1000398_pt1 | contig 41645 bp, 25 predicted proteins | sample Maine_Asex4_meta_FD_187451 | JGI IMG/M metagenome (GOLD analysis project Ga0209831, IMG submission 187451) | Marine algal microbial communities from Maine, USA - Maine_Asex4_metaG (SPAdes) (version 2) | ecosystem: Host-associated > Algae > Red algae > Unclassified | place: Maine, USA | collected... | reverse complement strand
CTTGAACTGCATTATTGGGGTTGGTTACGTTAACTACCGAAAAACCATCGGTAAGACCAACTAAGGCATATTCGTTTGCACCACTACTGTAACCCCAAATATCGTTTAATGTTTTTCCTGGGTAGGTCAAATTATCTAATAAGTTAATTTGGTTTTGTGCGTTTAATGTAATGAGGCCACCAAAAATTGCAAGTAGAATGGTTGCCAATGATTTAAAATTAATATTCATTTTGTTTATTGATAAGATTTTGTTCATTAAAATTTGTAAAAATATAATTGTATTACTGTTAATAAGCAAGGTTAACAATTTTATTTAAGTAGTACCATTTTAAAATATTATCTTAACCAAAATTGACAATCAGCTTACATTATTAGTCTATCTGTATTAATTAAATTTAACTAAATCTTGATTTGTTTAAAATATAAAATCATTAAGTGGCAGCTTGTCAAATACTCAAATACAGTACAAAGGTAAGTTAAAGAAAGAAGAGTGGAGTTTACTTTTATTTAAAATCATAAATTACTATAAATCAACAACTTAAATGATTTTGCAGAATTGAATTTATTGCTTTAGTTTTGGGTTCTTAAATTATGTGTATGAAAAATTTATTTTTTGCTTTAATTATTTTGTTTACTATTAATGTTAATGGTCAAAATAGCAAGCCTTACTCAAGCAAATCTAAACTAATGAATAAGGCATTAAGCGAAGATTTAAAAATTACTGAAAAAGTAAGAAATACTAATAATAACAATATGCAAACCAAGCCTACAGCTACAGAAAACAATAAAACAGCTACCAAGGAGCAAAATGAGGCTCTAAATTTTAGTAGTTACAAAAAACATTTTATCAATCAACTTTGGCAACTAAACCCAGTTTGGGCAAGTATTGAAGGATTTCATAAATATGATGCCACGCTTGAAATACCAAATGAAGGTAATAGGACAAAAAAAATAAAAGCTTATGAAATGCTACTAAATGAATTAGCTAAATTTGATACAACTTTATTAATTAGTAATGAAAAAACAGATTATGCTTTAATTGAAAACTTTTTAAATTCTTCCATATGGTACATTAATGATTACAAATCTTACCAATGGAATCCATCTAATTATAATTTAGGTAGTGCTTTTGATGCAGTATTAAGAAATGATGATGCAACAGCTGATGAGAAAGCCGATTTTCTTTCAAAAAAACTAAGCTTAGTGCCGAGATATTACCAGGAAGCAAAAGCAAATATTACAGATGCAACCATTGAGCATACCGAATTGGCAATAAAGCAAATTACAGGTTCATTAACTTTGTTTAATGCTGACATTCCAGATGCTATAAACAAAGCAAATAAAAATAATGCTACCAAAGCCCGCATTTTTGAATCCCTTAAAGCAGCTATTGCTGCAATTGAAGGTTTTACTACTTGGTTAGAAAATGAATATTTACCTACAATTAAAGCAAATGGTGCTGCCAAATCTTTTAGATTAGGGAAAGAGCTATACGCTCAAAAATTTAAATATGATATTAACAGCAATTTTACTGCTGAAGAAATATATAACAGAGCTCTAAAAGAAAAAAAAGAAACGCTGGAAAAAATGCAACAAATTACTGCCGATTTATGGCCAAAATATTTTGCAGATACTGAGATACCAAAAAGTGGAGCTGTTAAGCTATTAATTGGAAAACTTTCGGAGCAACACGTTAACAGAACTGATTTTATTGAAGCTATAAAGCAACAAATACCTGAATTAAAACAGTTTGTAGAAGCAAACGATTTGGTTTATTTAGATCCGGAAAAACCTTTAGTTGTGCGAGAAACACCAAAATATATGGCAGGCGTAGCAGGAGCAAGTATTTCATCGCCTGGGCCATACGAAAAAGATAATGACACCTTTTACAACGTAACTCCATTAGATAATTATACTGAGGAAGAAGCCGAAAGTTATTTGCGGGAGTATAATAACTATATGTTGCAAATATTAAACATTCATGAAGCAATACCTGGCCATTACACGCAATTGGTTGAAGCCAACAAAGTACCCAGCTTAATAAAAAGTATTTTAGGCAATGGTACTATGGTAGAAGGTTGGGCTTGTTATACCGAAAGAATGATGTTAGAAGAAGGTTATGGCAACAACCAACCAGAACTTTGGCTAATGTACTACAAATGGCTTTTGCGCATAATTAGCAACACTATTTTAGATTATGGCTTACATACTCAAAATTTAAGTGAAGCAGATGCATTGAGCATGTTAGTAAATGAGGCGTTTCAAGAAACTACAGAAGCAGCAGGCAAAATAAAACGAGCAAAACTTACACAGGTACAACTTTGCAGTTACTATACCGGCCTATCAGAAATATTAGAACTAAGAAATGTATACTTTAAAAAAATTGATAATAACCTACGAAATTTTCACGATGATTTTTTGAGCCATGGTAGTGTACCCGTAAAAGAAATTGAAAAGCTTATTATAAAATAAGCTTACACTAAAAAAGAGCTTAGCAGAAAGCTAAACTCTTTTAATCAACCAATTAGCATTATGAAAAACCTAAACCATAATTCTATTACTTGTTTACTTACAAAAATAAAAAAGGTTGCGTTTTTCTCATCTTTTATGCTATTTCTTCAAATTTTTTCCGAAAATAAGCAAAATTCTTCAAACTGACGCCTCAATTTCTCTTTTTCAAGCTTATTGTCAGTAAACTCCAAAATAGGTTTTAAATTTTTATCATTTATTATCTCAAAATGAGGTTCTACATTGCCTTGCATAATTGGAGCCATATACCAGGCATCATTAAAAAAGCGATAACGCATTTTATTTTGTATAAAACAAAACTGATTGTGCCTAAACTGTGGCAATGTTTTCCCTTTATTATTATACCAAAAACTCTCTAACAATGCAGTAGCTTCATTAGGTTCGTTTATTAATGATGGGCCATTTGTATTAATTTTTAGTTGTTTTAATATGGTATGAAACAAATGTTTTGTGCTTACCGCTTGTTCTATAATAGTGCCATCATTTTTGCCAGGTGGTAAAATAAACAGCGGTACATGATTGCCGCCATCGGTAACATTGCTAAAGTGATATATCCAATTTTGCTCACCAAAAGTTTCGCCGTGGTCGCCGCCAAATACAACAAAATTATTTTTATTTTTATGATGCTGTTCGACAAAATCATTAATGGTTTCTGCAATAATATTATAACTGATTAGCTGCCTGTTTTCTATTTTTGATAGATTTTCTGGTTTTAAGTGCTGTTTACCATTGGTTAAAAAAGTTTGGTTAGCTAGATGAAATAAATGATTCGCCTCTGTAAATTTTTGAAAAAGCCCTGGTGTAGAAAACTTAAAAACTGGTGAAATATGATATGGAAAATGAGTTTCCATTAGGTTAATAAAAACGAAGCTTTTTTTATTTTGAAGTTCATTACGTTTAATAATGGCAGTGGCTTTATTAAAAGAATCATTAATCATTTGTTGCATCCAGGCTTTAGCCATATCTAAATCTTCCGACATTTTGGCCATCAAAAAATCTTTAGAAAACAACTTTTTTCTTAGCCTTGGTTTACCAATTAAAACCAAAAATTGTTGAAATTTTTTAAATTTCGGCTGTACTGTAGTCCATATTTTTACTATTTCATCAAAACCTCTGTTTAAGCCAAATATTTCTGTGGTGGCAATATTTGCGGTTACCTGATGTGTAGCGTAACCTTGTTTTTTCAATATTTCGGCAAGGGTTGGTACTTCTTTATTTATACTTCTGGTTTGGCTGGTTGCGCCGTGTTGATGTGGTGATAAGCCAGTAAATAAGCTGGCAGTTGCAGGCAAAGTCCAACAACCGGCAGAGCGGGCTTGTGTAAATTGAAAACTATTTTTGTTTAAATATGGTGTTGGCGTGGTAGCACTTGCTACTGTTTTGTAGCGCAAGCTGTCAGCAATTATTATAACAATATTGTTTGGCAAATGCCGCATAGTAGTCTGCTTTCTTTTTTAATAAAGAATGCAAAAAAAAGAATTTTTTTAATTAATCGTATAATAAAGAAGGATAGGTTTTTATCGTATTAAAGTAATGTTGCCTTTATCTTTAAATAACTCATCTAAAAAAGTAATACCTATTACGTAGTAAACATAAACGCCTAACTCTTGCGGCTTGCCTTTAAAAGTACCATCCCACTTTTGGTTAAGATCATTTGTTTCAAATACCTTTTGTCCCCAGCGATTGTAAATTCTAAAAACCTGAATGTCTTTTATTCCCTTTGGTGTAATTCCAATTGCATCATTATTGCCATCTTCATTTGGAGAAAAGGCATTTGGCACCCAAAAGTTAAAAATATTATTAACGGTTACTGAAACCGTATCGCTTAAACTACAACCAAACTCTGAGGTGGCAGTAAGAACATAATCTCGACTTTGTAGTGGCTGCAACTCGGGGTTGGCAGTATTTGCACCGCTCAAAATATCTACATTAGGCAACCATTGTATTGTTTCGGCATTGTTTTCTATTGTAGCATCAAATTGTATAATATCTCCAATGTCTATTACTACATCATCTCCAGCATCAACATTTGGAGCTGGTTGAACATTTACAAAAACAGCAACTTGGCCTGAAAAACATGCATTGCTTACATCTACAATATAATTAGTGCTTTCTTCTAAGGTAGCTATTGGGCTATTGGAAGAAGGATCATTTAAGCCAGTTGGTGGCTGCCAATCATAAAAATCTCCACCACTTGCCATTAACTCAACAGGTTCTAACTCGCAGGTATTTAAATCATCACTAGCCATAGCGCTTATGGGTTTTAATACTTTAATAAAAACACTATCGGTATTGGCGCAATTAAATTCGTTTTCGGTAACAGTTAAGTAATAAGTAATATCATCTTGTGGGTTTACAGTTGGGTTGTTTGTAGTTGTATTGGTTATAAAACTATTGGGAGACCATTGATAACTTATTGGCCTGGCATTTTCGGCTGTGGCTTCTCCAAAACCATTTAAATTAAAACTATCTCCTAAGCAAAGTGTGTCATTTTTCCCAGCATTAACATTTGGTAAAGCGCGAGCTGTAATTTGTAAACTATCTTTACTAGTACAGCCATTTGGGTCGGTAGCCAAAACTGTTACAACTATGTTTTCTGTAGGATTTATAGTTGGGTTTTGTAAGGTATTATCGTCAATTTGTATTGAAATATTAGTATCCCAAATAAAGGTTGCTGGTGCATTACTTGTTGCATTTAATTGAACCGCATTTCCTTTACAAAAATCTCCATCTTCTCCAGCATCAACTACTAACTTATCAAACAAAGTAATTAAGCCTGTAGTAGTTCCAGAGCAACCTTCTTCACTAATAGCGGTTAAAAAAACATTGTAATCGCCTGGTGCTGTAAATTCAAATTCAATATTTAGCTCGTCCGAGTCTAACAAAATGTTACCCAAAGCATCAGTAATTTGCCACGTTCGCATTGCAATATTACCAATGTTAATTTGAGATAAATCGGAAAAATTGACCGGCTGTTGATCTATACAAATTAAAGTATTACCAAAGTTGGTTGCCGGTGTTGGCTTTACATAAACTTGTTTTGCAACTTCTTGGGTACAACCAACATCGTTAGTTACGGTTAAAAAAACTTGGTAATCGCCTCCTAACTCAAATACATTATTTGGGTTTATATCTGTAGAATTATTACCATCTCCAAAACTCCAACTATAGTCAGCTATTACGCCTACATCGGTAGTGCTTGTGTTTGTAAATTTCATACCAACATCGGCGCAAGTTGATTCCCAGTCAAAATTGGCTACTAATTTAGGGTAAAGGTTTAAGATAATATTTGCTGTATCGGCACATAATTTATTGGGGTTAACCACTAATTTCACATCATATTTACCCGAATCTGGGTATTCGTAAACAGGGTTTCTTAATATTGAAGTATCCATTCCATTTGCCACGTCATCACCAAAATCCCAAAAAAAACTTTCTGAACCTTCTGATAGGTTTACAAATTGCACACTATAGTTTTTACATTCTTTTAAAATGAAATTACCTTGCATATCAATATCATCCGATTCAATTTCTGCTTGTACTACATCACAATCAACTATTTTAAGTTGATAATCTCTTATTGTTGTATTTAATAATACTCCACCTCTATATTCTGAAACACATATACCTATTACATAGCGGCCTACATAATCTGGAAATGCAGTAAGTAAGCCCGTTTTACGATCAATAGTCATTGCAGGGTTACCACCAATTTGGTTAGAAGCACTAAAATAATCTCCCCAAAGCACCTCATCATAAGGCGGCGGCGGCCCTACTTCTCCATCTTGTATAATAGGCCCATTACCGCCCTCCTCTACCGAATCTGGGTTTAGTGGAAAATCATAAGGTGTACAGAGTTCATAAACCAATTCGTCTCCATCAGCATCAATTGCCGAATGGTCAAATTCAAAAGGATAGCCTGCACATAAAATAATGGGTGGTAAGTTTTTAAAAACCGGAGAGGAGTTACATTCCGCCTCGTTACTTGGAGGAATTTTTAACAAATAGGTATTGCCTAGTTTTGAAGGATTGACTAAATTGTTGATTGACCCATTTCTACAGCAACGCGTGTAGTTTAAAGTATAACCAGTTGAAGAGGGAGGAAGTGATATTATTTCGCTATAACCTGTTGATCTTTCTACGCAAACTTCTGGTCTTTCTTTTAAACATAAATCATCTGTTTGTAAATCAATTTCTTCTCTTTCTGTTTGTCTATCCAAATTCATTATTAAAGTATCAACAAACTGCAAGTTGCCTGTATAAATAGTTACTTTAGCTTGCATATCAAAATCTGCACAATTTGAAGAACCTGCTTTGCATTCACAATTTCTATAGATAGTTAAATTAACTTCATATTCATTATTGCCAAGGCATTTGTAAGAAAAATCACCGCCAATTAAATGGCCAGCACTTGTATGAAAGGTTGACAAAAGTAATATTGCAAGTATGTGGATTAGATATTTAATAAGTAATAATTTAGTTTACAAAAAGTTTTCAAAAATTAAATTTACTCTAATAAATCTATTTATGCAAAATTTTACATATTATATTTTTTGTAGTAATTTTTTTTTCTGCTAAGAACAGTTTATTTTATAGGATAAGAAGCACGTTATCGTATTAAAGTAATGTTGCCTTTATCTTTAAATAACTCATCTAAAAAAGTAATACCTATTACGTAGTAAACATAAACGCCTAACTCTTGCGGCTTGCCTTTAAAAGTACCATCCCACTTTTGGTTAAGATCATTTGTTTCAAATACCTTTTGTCCCCAGCGATTGTAAATTCTAAAAACCTGAATGTCTTTTATTCCCTTTGGTGTAATTCCAATTGCATCATTATTGCCATCTTCATTTGGAGAAAAGGCATTTGGCACCCAAAAGTTAAAAATATTATTAACGGTTACTGAAACCGTATCGCTTAAACTACAACCAAACTCTGAGGTGGCAGTAAGAACATAATCTCGACTTTGTAGTGGCTGCAACTCGGGGTTGGCAGTATTTGCACCGCTCAAAATATCTACATTAGGCAACCATTGTATTGTTTCGGCATTGTTTTCTATTGTAGCATCAAATTGTATAATATCTCCAATGTCTATTACTACATCATCTCCAGCATCAACATTTGGAGCTGGTTGAACATTTACAAAAACAGCAACTTGGCCTGAAAAACATGCATTGCTTACATCTACAATATAATTAGTGCTTTCTTCTAAGGTAGCTATTGGGCTATTGGAAGAAGGATCATTTAAGCCAGTTGGTGGCTGCCAATCATAAAAATCTCCACCACTTGCCATTAACTCAACAGGTTCTAACTCGCAGGTATTTAAATCATCGCTAATAGATGCGTTTATAGGTTTTAGTACTTTAATAAAAACACTATCGGTATTGGTACAATTAAACTCGTTTTCGGTAACGGTTAGGTAATAGGTAATATCATCTAGTGGGTTTACAGTTGGGTTGCTAATGTTTGTATTAGTTATAAAATTATCTGGGAACCATTGGTAACTTATCTGTCCGGTTTCGCTGCCATCAGGTTGGCCAAAACCATTTAAAGCGTAAGTATCTCCTAAGCAAAGTGTATCATTTATGCCAGCATTTACAATAGGTAAAGGCTGCGATGTTATTTGCAAATTATCAGTACCAACGCAACCATTAGGGTCGGTAGCATAAACCGTTACAATAGTATTTTGAAAAGGTGTTATAGTGGGGTTTTGTAAAGAATCGTTTTCAATATTTGCAGCAACATCGGTTTCCCACGTAAAAGTTGCGGGCACGTTGGCAGTTGCATTTAAGGTTACTAAGTTGCCAATACATACATCTTCATCGGGGCCGGCATTTACGGATAATTTCTCATTTAAGGTTATAGAACTGCTAATGGTTTCAGAACATCCTTCATCACTAATTGCTGTTAACAGCACATTATAATTGCCGGGGTTTGCAAATGTATATTCAATGCTTAACTCATCAGAATCTAATAAAACGTTACCCAGCTCATCTGTAATTTCCCATTCTCTCGAAACAATATTACCAATGTTAATTTCAGATAAATCGGAAAAGTTAATTGGCTGTTGATCTATACAAATTGGGGTATTACCAAAATCTGTTTCGGGTGTAGGTTTTACATAAACTTCTTTTGCAGTTTCTTGGGTACAGCCAAAATTATTAGTTGCGGTTAAAAAAACTTCATAATCGCCACCTGGGTCAAAAATATTTTCGGGGTTTTGTAAAACTGATGTATTCCCATTACCGAAACTCCAACTAAAATTAGTAAAGTTGCCTACTTCTGTGGTACTTTCATTGGTAAAAGGCATTGCTCCACCTGCACAGGTGGCTTCCCAATCAAAATCAACTACCATTTTTGGATAAAGATCTAAAATAATATTTGCCGTATCTGCACAAATTTTACTTGGGTTGGCAATAAGCATTACTTCATATCTTCCGGTATCAGGATATTCATAAACAGGGTTTCTTAATAATGAAGTGTCCATGCCGTTTGCTAAATCATCACCAAATTGCCAATAGAAGCTTTCTGTACCTTCTGATAAGTTTACAAATTGCACACTATAATCTTCACATTCTTTTAAAATAAAGTTTCCATCTGCATCAATATCATCCGATTCAATTTCGGCTTGTACTACATCGCAATCTACAATTTTAAGTTGATAATCTCTTATTGTTGTATTTAAGAGCACACCATTTCTAAACTCAGAAACACAAATACCAATAACATAGCGACCTGCATAATCTGGAAAGGCGGTAAGAAAACCAGTATTGCGGTCAATGGCCATTGCAGGATTTCCTCCTATTTGGTTCTCTGCATTAAAATAGTCTCCCCACAGTACCTCATTATAAGGTGGAGCCGGGCCAGCTTCGTCAACTCCCAATTGCGGCCCATTTCCTCCTAAATTTCTTGGAGTAGGATCAAGCGGATAATCAAGAGGGGTGCAAAGCTCGTAAACTAATTCATCACCATCTGGGTCAATTGCCGAATGATCAAATTCAAAAGGATAGCCTGCACATAAAACAATGGGTGGTAAATTTCTAAATACAGGTGAAGAATTACAATCGGCTTCTGCTTGAGGTGGTATGGTTAAAGAATAAGTATTACCTAAATCTGCAGGATTTCTTAAATTATTTATTGAACCATTTCTACAACAACGCATGTAAGTAATGGTATAACCGCTTTGCGAAGGAGCAAGATCAATTATTTCTTTGTAACCAGTAGATCGTTCTACACAAACCTCAGGTGCTTCATTTAGACATAAATCATCAATTAGTATTGGAATTTCTTCTTTTTCGGTAAGGGTGTCTAAACTCATTATAAAAGTACCAAGCAATTCTCTTTCACCACTATGTACAGTTACTACCGCTTGATTGTCAAAATTTGCACAGTTTGGAGAACCTACAGGACATTCACAATTTCTATAGATAGTTAAATCAACCTCATATTGGTTGTTTCCAATGCATCGGTACGAAAAATCTCCACCAATTAAGTGGCCTGCAGATATTGTATTACTAACAAAAAGTAATAATACAACTATGTAAAATGTATACTTAATAGTCTGTCAATTTTTACAATAACGATTTAATGGGTTTAAAATTACATTAATAAATGTTATTGTGCAGGAACAATTATTTCTGCTACTGTTGGGCAAACTTGTTTCATCCTAAATAATACTTCATCTTTAAAGTCAGGGTCGTCTTCTGTTTGTTCAGTTAATTTGTTGGTACAATCTTGCATTGGCCTTGCCAATAGTTGTAATCTACTGCCATACTCCTCTGCTGAAATTTTTTTACTTTTGAATTCCTTTTGTAGCTTATCAAATGGTTTTAAGCAGTCGCAAGTTTTAGCAGCTAAAATTCCTGCTTTTGAGGTATCTTTATTTTCACTTTTAGCTTTTTCTGCTGTATTTTTATAAGTACAAGCAGCTAAAAAAAATATTAGCAAAAACATTAAATGTGTATATTTCATTTCTAATTAATATTTAGTGGTTCAAAAAAGCCAGTACTTTTGTTTTTTTGAACGTTATTCCATTTAAAATACTTTCCATTCATTACAATATAAACACCAGCAGGTAAGCATTGTGCAAATGCTAAGGCACTTCCAAGATTAAACAAACCATCGGAACTACCAAATTTATAAGGAATTAATGCACCAGTTAATACTATTGTTTTATTAAGCTTTGCACTAGCCAAATGTTTAGCGGTTATTACCATTGTATCGGTTCCGTGGGTAATAATTATTTGGTCTTCTACAGCTTTTTTACAATTATGAGTTATAGTTTCTCTATCTTCTGTAGTCATTTCCAAGCTATCAATCATCATTAAAGTTCTAATCTTCACCTTAACCGTTGATCGCCCCATATCAAAAATTTCTTGTAAGTGTGTATCATCAAAATACAACTTTCCATTAATCATATCATATTCTTTATCAAAAGTACCGCCAGTAACAAATATTCTTATCGCCATTATATCAACAAATATAATCAAGCATATTTAAATATTAAGCTTGCTTTGTAATTGTAGTTAAAATTATTTAAAACACACAAAAAAAAACCTAAGTTATATGTATGTACATATATTTGCAACCAAGGTTGTGAAAATTGGAGAAGCCATAAAAGTAAAATCATTTAATAATGAATATCATAAACTTATGGTAAACTTGCAATTTTCAAACAGCTGGTTACAAGAAAAATTAGTTAATTGGTTAAAGCCTTATAATTTAACGCTACAACAATTTAATGTATTACGTATTTTAAGAGGGCAGCATCCAAAACCAGCATCAATTAATATAATTATTGAAAGAATGCTTGACAAAAGCTCAAATGCATCGCGGTTGGTTGAAAAACTAAGAGTAAAACATTTAGTTGATAGAAGTACAAATCAATTTGATAGAAGACAAGTTGATGTTTTAATTACACAAAAAGGCCTTGATTTATTGTTGAAAGTAGATAATACTTTTACCTCTATTGAAGATCAATTTAAGCACCTAAGCATAAAAGAAGCAGAAACTTTAAATAATTTGCTAGATAAATTTAGAACCCACATTTAAGAAATCATAAATCATAAAAAATGAAAACGATTAAAATTGTAGTAGCACTATTAATTTGTGTTGCATTTATTAGTAGCGAAACTTTCGCTCAAAAATTTAAGATTGATACTGAAAACAGCGTCGTACTTTGGACTGGTTACAAAATTGGTGGCCAACACAATGGAAACATTATGTTAAAATCGGGCAAATTATCTGCTAAAGATGATGGTATAAGTGGCTCTTTTGTAATTGACATGGCAACCATTAACACCTTAGATTTAGAAGGAGAATCTAAACAAAAATTAGATGGGCATTTAGCTGCTGAAGATTTTTTTAATGTAGAAGCATATCCAACTGCAAAATTTGAGTTAACAAAAATGACTCCTATTAGAGAACAAGATGGTAGCGATGCAACCCATAAGGTTACCGGTAATTTAATAATAAAAGACATTACACACACCATACAATTTCCGGCAAAAATTGTTATTGATAATGATTTGATGACTGCAAATGCAAAATTAACTATCGACAGAACTCTTTGGAATGTGGAGTATGGTACAGCAGGTAACGTTTTATCTACCTTAAAAGATAAAGTAATTTACGATGATGTAGAATTAGAGTTAAACATTAACGCAATGGTTGATGATACTGTAGTTGAAGAAGTAATAGAAGGTACAAAAAAAGTGGCCGAAAAAATTGGCGATAGCATGAAAAATGCTGCCGAAAAAGTAGGTGATAAAATTAATAAAGATGATGACGGAGAGTAGTTATTAAATAACGCAAAAAAAAGCCGCTGCAATTAATGTAGCGGCTTTTTTATTTTTACTCACAACCATCAATAATTGCTTCAAATTCTGCACCTTTAATTACCTCAAAATCATTCAATAAATCAATAAATGTGTTAGCCTTAAAAGAAACGTTTTCACTTATTTGAACATTTCCGTTGCATTGTATAAAATCTGAAACCTGATAAACTCCACTATTGATGTTTAATGCATCCAATTGTATAAAATTAGGCATACAGTCGTTATTTATTAATAAGTTATCAATTTCTAACTTGCAATTATTTGCATCAGTAATTTGAACAGTATAATTACCCATTGTTAATTGATCAACATCTTCGGTAATAGCATTATTAGACCAACTAAAACTGTAGGGTGATATGCCTCCTGAAACCGATAAATCAATAGCGCCATCATTTATAGTTGCCGAACTAACATTTGTAGCATTTACGCTTGCACTAATTATTGAAGAAGCTGTTATTTCGTAGGTTTTGGAAAATGGGCATCCATACAAATCGGTGATTAATAATTGATAGCTACCTGAGGTAAGATTATTGGCCACGGTGCCAGTATTACCTGTTGACCATAGTATTGAAAGAGGTATTGCACCATTAGAAATATTATTTATAACTATAAGTCCATTAAATTGCCCCAAACATGTTTCATTGTATGTAGTAGCATTTACCACCATTTCTTCGCAAAATATTGGATTTATAATAATTGACTTATTGATAGGACAACCAATACCGTCGGTAACATTTACCGAATAAGCACCTGGCGCTAAATTAGAAACATTAGAAGTAGTTTGGCCATTTGACCAATTGTAAACAAAAGGGTTAATGCCGTTTAAGATATTTACTGTTGCGGTACCATCGTTTGTTTGGTAGTAGGTTTGATCTGTTTTATTTATTGTTGCTGCAAAAGTGCTGCAATCTACTGCTTCAATAGTAAGAGATGAAGAATCAATACAACCAACTGCATCTTCAACTACAATTGTATAAACAGAGGGAGTTAAATTTGTAATAGATGAAATTACAGCTCCGCTTGACCAGCTATAAGTGTAAGGTGCAATACCATTAGCTATAACATTTGCAGTACCATCATTTGCTTCAAAATAAGTTTCATTAGTTTTAGTTGTTGAAAGCGAAAAACCTGAACAGTCAATTGCCTCAACAATAAAATTTTCTATTAATGAACAATTATTAGCATCTGTTACAGTAACGGAATAATTACCTGGCGATAGGTTACTAACAGAAGAGGTATTTGCCCCGCTTGACCAACTGTAGATGTAAGGTGCAATACCTCCAGAAACATTTAAAGTTGCACTTCCATTGTTTGCTTGAAAGTAAGTTTCATTTAGTGCAGTTAAACCACTTACCATAGCTGGTGGTTCTGCAATTGTAATTGTTTCACTAACCGAACAGTTAATAGTATCCGTTACCGTTATTATATAATTTCCAGCAGCGATGTTAGAAATATTTGCTGTAAGCTCTCCACTACTCCAATTATAACTGTGTGGTGTACGGCCACCAGTTGTGTTTACTAAAACAAAACCATCATTTTTACCGTTACAGCTAACATCAATTTTTGTGTAATTAACTTGAATAGGTTCACAAAAAGTATTTTCAGCTTTAGGACTAACCGCCACATTTTGGTTTGTCCAATGGTTGGGTTTAGCATTATCTAAATTACTATTTAAAAGTGCTAATGAATAAATACCATTGTCGGGTATTGTGTCCCAGGGTAAATTATCATTATATTTTAAAGTATCAATAATATTATCATAAGGATCCAACATCCAAAGGTTTTCTCCACTATTATCTAATTTGCCATTATAGGTAGCATCTGGCGTAAAGCCATATTTTTTTTGAAACCAATAAGCATCCTCAGCAATAACAACAAAGCCATTTGCAGGTATTATTACATTGGCATCAAAAATTAAAGTAATGCCTTTGTTAAAATGAACATCTTCTAAATAAACAGCTTGATTACTGGTGTTTTTTAATTCGATAAACTCAAAATTTCTACCAGATACTGTATCAATTGCATTTATAATTGGATTAAAGAAAATACTATCTTTAGGGTTATAATGAATTTCATTAATTACTAAACCAGCATAATTTTGACCGACATAAAACTTACGAGGACACATTGCCGACCATTTGCTATTTTGCTTAATTCTTGCTTTAACAACGTGTATCCCATTAGGCAAATTAAAACTTCCATTGTAGGTTTGTGCAGTTGCTGCTGTAACGCCGCCTGTTCCTCTTGGGTCACTTCTATCAATAGTATATTTTATAGAACCGTTACCGTTTGGATTAGTTAAAGATATTGAAGCCCCACTTGCTAATTCACCACCATATTGATTAAAATTAACTGCCGATAGATTAGGGTAATAACCAGCGTTTTTATAGTTATTGATAGTTTCTGTAGTTCTTACAGGTAGGTAATTATTTACAATTCTGTCTTTGGCATTAATAAAACCTTGGTAAGCCGTGCTGCTTGCCCAACGCCCTGCTTCTGCAATCATAGCTATTTCAGTTGCGTTGTAGCTTTGCATATAGGTTTCGGTAACTTTGTTTGGCGTAAGGGCACCATTATTAAAACAATGGCAATGCATTTGATCGGCTGTTTGCATTACAAAATCTTCATTAGCCAATAATGCTGTATAAATAGTATCAAATGGTCTGCTTCCTATATGATCTTTTGACCAGTTAGGTGGCCAATAATAATCAAATGCTGGTTCGGTATCCCATATCCAAAACCTAAAGCCTTCATTTAAAGTACGATTTTTGTTAGCATAAGAGTTTTTTGCACTTGAATGATTATCAGAATGAGGCGCATAATTAGATACTAAAATATAATCTATAAAATTTTCAATGTCAATATAATTTTTAATGGTTTGATAATTGCTATTATTAGCCAAATTATTATTAGCTGAAAAATTAACTAAAGTATTCCAGTCGTTTATGTTCCCTTTTAAAGCCGTTTTTTGCTTTACTACATCGTAGTCTTCTTTTTCTCCTCCAAAATATTTTTGAGCCCAACCATCAACTGGTCGTTCGGTTACATTATAAACCCCCCAATAAATTCCATTTATATACAAATGCATAAAATTACCAGCAACTCCAACCTTGTTTTTCGACATATTAATCTGCAAATCTCTCACTACCTGGTCTGCCAAATCATTACTTTCTCCTGTGTGCAATGTATTAGCTTCATTATTTATACAACCAGCATGTCCAGCTCTTAAAGCTAATTGATCAAATTTATTTACTACATTCTCATTAAACAACGGAAACGACAATTTTTCTGCCCCATAAACTGATTTAAATGAAAGTCGGAAATTGCGTTTATGACTATTAAAACTTGATCCTCCAAAGCGTTCTATACCGCAATCTTCTTGCTTGTGCTCTCCTGTTGATGGGATAATAAATTCTGCTGATGCAGGTTTTTCTAACACTCCATTATACACTCCATTAAACTCATTTAAATCAACTACAACTGATATAGTTCCAATTTGTAATAATGCATCACTTAATTGATTGGCGTAAGTATTGTTGTTTAGTATTGAGCCATCAAAAGCAAAACCACTATCTGGAAAACCATTTTTTGTATTCGGCTGGTTTTGTACACCTTCATAAAAAAGGTAACTATGTGTGCGAACATTAGATTGATCGGTAGTATTATATGCAAATACCCTTAGCGTTGTTGTTGTTGAAATACTAATTGCACCATTGTATTGGCTGCCGTTTGTAATAGAAGGAATAGAACCATCTGTTGTATATTTAACAATAGTGTTGGGTTGATCGGCACTAATATATAATGAAAATGGACTGTTATAGAAGCCTCTTGTGGTACTAAAATCTAAATCAATTTTAGCAAGGCAAATTTGAAAGAAAAATATAGTTGAAATTGTTATAAAGAAGTATTTTAAACTCATAATGCTCTAAGTAAGTTTTATTAAGAATTATAAAAGCAAAAGTTGTACCTAAAACAACATAGAATTTAAACTATATGGTAAATTTTACAAATCTTGATCTTTTCAAATATTACGATAAAATGCAAAAATGGTTTTAATGAAATATGTTAGCTTTCTGATTTAATTAAGATAGGTTTAAAATAAAAATTCGAAAATAAAATACATGAAACTATGGACAATTTTCAATAGTTGCATAAAAATGGTCGATAACATCAAAACCAATATCTAAACAAACTGCAGATTTAGCCACATAGTTAGTGGCGGTCGGAATAATATTGTTTAAACTAATTGTTTCTAAAGCCGGACAGCAATTTTCTATTAAATAGCAATAATCTTTACCAATACCACTATTAGAAACTGCAAAACAAATACCTCCCAAAGCAGCCGCCTGGTTGTCAATATCAATTAATAAAGCAATAGCTTCTTAAGTTGTTGCAGGTGGTGTTGCCCCTAAAGTAACCGAAAAATCTAAGGCATCGTTTAAGCTATTTAAGCCACCTTGGGCGTTTATATCTGCAATTATTTGACAAGTAGCAGCATCCAAACCCGCCAAAGTACAAAGCAGGCTATTAGAAAGAGTTGATATTAAGTTGTTAATTTCAGCAACATCATAAGCAAAGCCTGATACACATAAAGTATCGCCTGTAATTGCTCCATAGCTAACTGGTAACAGACTTAGAGGTGGGTCGTTTTCTTCTAAAAATACCAAACCCATTGGGCTTTCTGCTACATAGGCGTAATTTGGCAAGGTAGATGTATTATCGTTTGGATTATAGTTAAGCAAAACTGCGTCGCTTCCATTTGTACATAGAGTTGTTTGGCCATTTGGTTCTATTAAACTTGTGGTAGTTTCTCCACAACTACTTTGGGCATATATTTGTATACAAACCAAACTAACAACTATAAAAATTATAAAAAACCTTAGAATTCCATTCATAACATATTTTTTTTGCTTTATTAAAAAGTCGGGTTTAATTCAACAATATAAGAAGTGATTGGGTGAAATTAAAGTTAGTTGATAAAAATTGAAATTATTTAGAGGTATTAAGTTACCCAACCTTAACATCTTATCAGCTATGGGTATTGTTGTAGATAAACAATTTAATATAATTCCAATCAAAAGCTTGGAAGATGCCAGAAATCAATAATCTTATAAAAATAATTGTGAATTAAAACTCGAAAATGATGTTGTTGATAATATCATTGAAATTTAACCTTCAAAAAGGAAAAGAGAAAACAGAGCGTTTACAAAAACTTTAGGGTGCTACCTTTCAATTATATTAGGTGTGATAAAAAAAGCCGAGAAAAATTTCTCGGCCTTTTTGCTCCCCCTCCAGGACTCGAACCTGGGACCTATTGATTAACAGTCAACCGCTCTAACCAACTGAGCTAAGGAGGAATATTAAATTAGTTCGCAAAGATAAACTACCTTACGGTATTTCAAAGAAAAAAAATGAGAAAAAATAAAAAAATGTTGTTTTAACTTGCACACTATGACAAACGAGCCAATAAATGTGTTTTGGTTTCGCCGAGATTTTCGATTAGAAGATAACAACGGCCTATACCAAGCCTTAAAAAAAGGACTGCCAGTTTTACCAATTTTTATTTTTGATGCTAATATTTTAGAAGAGTTGGATAAACCTATAGATAGAAGAGTTCAATTTATTTATGAAGAAATTGTGCGTATAAATGAACAATTGGGGCAGTATGGCTCATCAATAGTTGTAAAATATGGTAAACCAACTGAAATTTGGGCGGAGTTGTTTAAACAACACCACATTGAAAACATTTATGCTAACCGCGATTATGAGCCTTATGCTACCGAAAGAGATGCGGCGGTAAACAAAATAGCACAACAAAACAATAGCGAATTGTTGTTATTTAAAGACCACGTTATTTTTGAGTGGAATGAAGTTTTAAAAGACGATGGCAAACCTTACACCGTTTACACGCCATACAGCAAAAAATGGAAATTGCGCTATGCAAAAGAAGGGATAAACCAATATCCTACAGAAAACCATTTTAACAACTTTGTAAAACTTAAAAAGCAAAACATAATTGCTTTAGAGGCAATGGGTTTTAAAAAAGTACCCTTCCAATTTCCCGATAGAAGTTTTAGCAATCAAATTATTGGCAACTACGATAAAACCCGCAACTTTCCGGCCGTAAATGGTACTAGCCGCTTAGGTTTGCATTTGCGTTTTGGCACTATTAGTATTAGAGCTTTAGCTAAATTTGCAATTAACACTAACGAAAAATATTTAAACGAGCTAATTTGGCGAGATTTTTATCAAGTAATACTAAAACATTTTCCACACGTGGTTACCAGCTCGTTTAAGCCCAAGTACGATGCCATACCCTGGCGAAACAATGAAGCCGATTTTGAAAAATGGGCAACCGGAAATACAGGCTACCCAATGGTTGATGCTGGCATGCGCGAGTTAGTAACTACAGGCTATATGCACAACCGAGTTAGAATGGTTGTAGCTAGTTTTTTCACCAAACATTTGTTGTTAGATTGGCGGAGAGGCGAAGCTTTTTTTGCCAAGCATTTATTAGATTTTGATTTGGCCAGTAACAATGGTGGCTGGCAATGGGCTGCTGGCACGGGTTGCGATGCGGCTCCATATTTTAGAATATTTAACCCAACCACACAAATTACTAAGTTTGATAAAGAGCACAAGTATATTAACAAATGGATACCAGAACTAACAGATCCGTTTAAATACGCAAAACCAATGGTAGAACATAAGTTTGCCAGAGAAAGGGCCTTGGCAACTTATAAGGCGGCTTTGGGTGGTTAGCTAAAATCGTTTGTTTAAAAATTTTACCCTTTTGCCCTTTTTTTTTGAAGCGAAAGCCTTGGGCTTTATAAATATACCCGTCCCGCTTTCCGTTCAAATGCTATTGCCAACGCTTCAAAATGCCTGCGCTGCACAATAGCATAACCACTTCAATCGGGGCTATTTTAAGGGCAGCCTGCTTCGTTTAATATTTTTTAAAATTGTTGCTTAACCAAAGTATTTTTTTTCCATATCCGATTTTTTGTGCGAGGTTTGTAAATAGTAATGCAGTTAGAAAACTAGCCCCGGTTGTAGTGGTTATGCTGCCCAAAATATATACTTTTGAAGTGGTTGAGTGTTTTTGGGGCAGCATTTGAACGGAAAACGGGTAGCCCATTTTTAAAACAAGCTTACTGTTTCGCTTCTAAAAATACTAAAACGAAGCGTTGCATAAATATTAAGAAATTAAAAACTGGCCGTTTTTGTAAATCAGCTCATCATCTGCCCAAATTTCGCCACCATTTCGCATTTCGGTAATTAAATCCCAATGCACGGGGCTTTGGTTTTTGCCACCAGCTTGCAAATAACTTTGACCTAAGGCCATGTGTATGGTGCCGCCCATTTTTTCGTCGAAAAGTGTATTGCGGGTAGGTGTTTGTATGCTGTAGTTGGTGCCAATAGCCGCTTCGCCAAAAACCTTTGCGCCGGGCAGCAGAAAAACTTCATCTAACACGTTTTGGCCACTTTTTGCATTCCAACGGATAACCTCGCCGTCTTTTACTTCTAAACGAACATCTTTAACCTCTTGGCTCATATACCTGCTGGGCATATTAAAATATACTTCGCCATTTACCGAGTTTTCTACCGGGCTGGTATAAACTTCGCCCGAGGGCATGTTGGTTTTACCGTCAGAGTTTATCCAAGTGCGGCCTTTGGTAGAAAATGAGATGTCGGTGCCGTTGTCGTTTTTGTATTTTACTTGTTCTGTTTTGTTTAAGTAGTCAACAATTATTTGTTGTTCTTTTCTTACATTTTGCCAAGCAGCAATGGGGTCGTTTTCAAAAAGTTTGCAGGCTTTAAAAACAAATTGTTGGTAGTTACTTAAAGTCATACCTGCCATTTGGGCTAATGCATTGCACGGAAATACGCAAAGGCTGCGCTTTAATTCGCGGGTGGCGGTTCTTTTGGCGTAAATGCTCATGGTTTTTTGCTGTGCTTTTTTATAACGGGCTATTTTTTGTTTGTCAACGCTTTGCAAACCCACTAAGTTAAATGGTGATTGGATAAATAAATAACAATCAAAGTTTTCTAAAGCGTGGCTAATAAATGGTGAAAAATAATCGAACTGTTCTTCTTTTGCAAACTCATAAAACAACCGTTCTTTTTCTTGAAAGGCTACAATAAACTCTACTTGGCCACCTGCCTTATAAGCGGCTTCGCTTATGGCTTGCAATAAGGGTTCGGCCAAGTAAGTACTTCTTACTGCTAAACGATCTCCCTTTTTCATTTCTAAACAATAGTTTACAAGTAGGTCTGCATATTTATTCCACATAAATTTTCGCTATTATAAGTTAACAAAATATTTAGACGTAAAAATAATGTTATTGTTATACTAATATACTTTTTTATAGAGATTCAATAAATTAGACTATTTGTTAAAAGACTACTAATGTAATTAGCTTAGAAAAAATATTAATAAATAGTACCTTGTATAGCATAGTACCAAAAAATATTATACATTTGCAAAAAATAAGAAAACAAAAATGCAGCTAACCATCAACAATCTATCAAAAACCTACAGCAATGGGGTAGAAGCGCTTAAAAACGTAAGTCTAAATATTGGCACTGGTATGTTTGGTTTGCTTGGGCCAAACGGTGCCGGCAAATCAACCTTAATGCGCATATTGGCTACATTGCAAGAACCCGATAGCGGCACGGCCCAATTTAACGACATTAATATATTAACTCAAAAAGATGCCCTACGAAAAACGCTTGGTTATTTGCCGCAAGAGTTTGGCGTGTACCCAAAAGTAAATGCCGAAACTTTGCTGAACCACGTGGCCGTTTTAAAAGGCATTAACAAAACCGGTGAACGAAAAGAATTGGTAAAAGCCCTCTTAGAAAAAACCAATTTGTACCAGCATCGCAAGAAAAACTTGGGCGGTTATTCTGGTGGAATGAAACAACGTTTTGGTATTGCGCAGGCCTTAATTGCCAACCCAAAATTAATAATTGTAGATGAACCCACGGCTGGTTTAGACCCTGCCGAGCGAAATCGTTTTCTAAATTTACTAAGTGAGTTGGGTGATAATGCTGTCGTCATTTTATCTACCCACATCGTTGAAGATGTAAAAGAACTCTGCACCAATATGGCGGTAATAAACAAAGGCAAAGTATTGCTTCAAGGCAATCCACTACAAGCCATTGAGGCCATTAAAGGTAAGGTGTGGAAAAAGATCGTTGATAAACAATCGCTACCCAATTACAAAGAGCAATACAATGTAGTCTCTGAAAAACTAATAGCTGGCAAGCCCATTATTCATATTTTAAATGAAAGCAACCCTGGCGATGGTTTTGAAAACGTTCAGCCTGATTTAGAGGATGTTTATTTTGCACAGATATTTGGGAGTGGAAGCGTAAAACAAGTTGCTTCATAGAAATTTATTAAGACATTTATTTATTATCTTTGAAAGTATGATTGAATCAATGCAAATCGCAATAGATAAAATTAGTCAGTTATCCGAGACTGAACAAAAAGAATTAGTAAATTTGATAGAGCAAGAATTAAAGTGGCAGCATGAGGAATTGGAGCCTAATTCTATATTAGATGAATTAGCAGATGAAGCAATTAAGGAATTTGAATCTAATAGTACCTTAGAAGATGAATGGTAAATGAAATCTGTTACTACCAAAAGATTCAGAAAATGTCTTGAACATTTGCCAAAGCGAATTCAAAAACAGGCAATAGAAAATTATAAGCTTTGGAAAAAAGATCAGGAACATCCGAGTCTTCATTTTAAGAAAATTTCTGATAAGTCTATTTTTTCAATTAGAATTAGCCTTGGATACAGAGCTTTGGGAGTAATAAAAGACAGCACAATGATTTGGTTTTGGATTGGTTCTCATTCGGATTATGACAATTTAATTTCGGGAAGAACTTAGAAAATGTTATGCAAAAGTGTTTACTCTAATAAATGAAAATGATAACTTTAGAAGTAACTGCCGACAATAAAAATAAAGGAGATTTAGAGAAACTTCTTAATCAAATTGTAGGTTCTATCGAAAAAGTTGGTGGACTTTCTCCAAGTATAAATGAAATTATTATAGTAGGGGATTTATCTAAATCTAAAGGAGATTGGAATTCTATTATACGAAAAGATTTGAGAAACATAATTAAAGCTTATTGTCAAAGATATGATGTTCCAGAACAAAACACATCCAAAGGGAAAGCATACACACCTTCAGGAAAAATTGTTTTTTTCAGAGATTCTTATAAAATCTTTTATCTTTGTTATTTTTTAGCAGATAAAGTTGGCGTTCAAAGCTTGTTAGAGTTAATTTTATCTATTTTTTTGAATGAGGAATTTCAGAAAGTATATCCGTGGAAAGAGGAATACTTGACAACAGATCCTTTAGATAAAATATTGAATAAGGGTTTATTAGGTGTTTGGGTATCAAATTTTTTTAATCAAAATTGGCTCAATGAAAAGTTTCCAGATAGATTAAAATGCGAGAATTCAGCAAAAGCATTTACACAAAGTTTTAAAGGAAACATTAGAAAAACATTATTCAAATATCAAAAAAATGAGAATGACCCTGAATTCAAGAAAAACTTAATCAGAGAATTAGACTACTACATAAGAAGAAGTATTGAAATATATGTAGATAATGATGGCAAGGTAAATGATCTCGAAGAATTTACAATACCGATGAGTCAAATACTCTTAAATATATCATTAGCACAAGAGACCATACTTCAAAGAAAATCTCCTAAAATTTTTAAGCTAAAAAAAGCTATAAGAGATTTATTTAGAATCTGTGAACTTGAAATTACAATTTTTGGACCTTTTGACATAAAAGTCAAAAAATCTCCTGTTAACGTTTTTAAAGATATTGTTGATACAGAAACAAGAATTGTAGCCTTTGTTGATATTTTAGGATTTTCAGCTTTGATAGATGAATATGACAATGATGAAACTTCCAATATATTAAATGAATTGCACGATGCACTTGAACTGTCGATTAAGTATTCATTAGAGATTATTGCAGGTTCAAAAATAAAAACAATGATAGCAGAGAATTTAGATTACAAATTATTTTCTGATTGTTTATGTTTGTCGCTTCCTTTTATTGAATATGATACTGATTTTCAAAAACAATTTGATTCTATATGTATCATTCTAAGAAACTATCAAAGTATAATGATGCAAAAAGGATTTTATGTTAGAGGTGGTGTAGCTATTGGTAGTTATTATTCAAATGATAAAATGATATTTTCAGGAGGATTAGTTAAAGCATATCACTTAGAAAGTAAAAAGGCTATATATCCAATTATTATTGTATCAGAAGATATAATCGCTCACTTAGAGACTGGTAAATTAAATACACTTTCAGAAAATTATAATGAACAACCTTTAATGTATCATATAGATGAACCTGATAAAATATTTATTAATCCATTTGAAGATATTGATAATTTGGATAGAAACCGAAAATCAATTGAAGAAAACCTCAATTTACTTAATAAAGCTGATCATATTTTAGGAAAGTTATTGAAACCAATAGTAAATTCCTTTTTTAAAAATGTAGAGAACTATACTAAGAATGAGGAACTAACTAAATCTAAGGAAAATGCATTGGATGTTCTTAGAACAAAGATGAACACATCCAACGAAAGAGTATTGGTAAAACTAAAATTTTTAGAAGCCTTGATACTTTGGTCAATTGATCAAAACACAAATACTAAATTCAGAAAATATGAATTTCTTAATACAAATTAAAAAACCATGTTAGAAACCATAAAATTTGAACTAAAATACCGCCTTAAACGCCCAGCCACTTATATTTATTTTTTAATGCTGTTTGCATTAGCCATATTTTTAGTTACTACCGATGTTATAAAAGTAAGTATAGGGCAAGGCAAAGTTGCACCCAATGCTGCTTTTACATTAACCTTCTTTTATTTAATTTTTGTGGCCATTGGTATGCTCGTTATTTCGGCCGTTATGGGCGTGCCCGTTGTTCGCGATTTTGAACACAACTCGGCTTCGCTCATCTTTACAACCTCTATAAAAAAATGGCAATATTTAGGTGGTCGGTTTATTGGCTCTTTTCTAATACTCGTATTTATTTTTTTAGGCCCTATTTTAGGCATGCTGTTTGGGCAACTTTCTCCTTGGGCAGAAAAAGAACAGTTCATCGCCTTCAATTTATATAATTACATTTTTCCATATCTACAAGGCATACCCGCTTTGTTTATATTAGGTAGCATTTTTTTTATGGGTGGCGCATTAAGCCGAAAAATTACTTACGTTTATGTAATTGGTGTACTGGTTGTCGTTTTATATTTGGGTGCAGACTCTTTCACTTCCGATATAGAAAATGAAAAACTGGCCGCTCTATTCGATCCATTTGGTATAGGGGCTTTCTTTTATGAAACTCAATATTGGACTACCGCCGAAAAAAATACTTTGCCGCCACCAACCGATGGAGCAGTAGCACTTTACCGTATGGTTTGGTTACCAATCGCTTTGCTATGCCTTACCATTAGTTATTTCTTTTTTAATTTTAATATTGTAAGAGATAAAAAAAGAAGGACAGTAAAAAAGGTAAAGACTGCCCCAATAGCTGCATTAATCACAGCTAACTTTAATCAATTGCCCAAGCCAAGCTTTGCTTTTGGCTTCGCAAATCAAATCAAAAGCATCCGCAATATGACGGGTATTTACTTCCAAACCATCCTAAAATCAATTCCATTTTTGGCTATTGTTTTAATGGGTTTGGGGTTAATACTAATTAGTGCTATTAATATGGGCGCAATGTACGGCACTCAAATGTTAGCCACTACCTACTTGGTTTTAAACGTGTTAATGTCATTTAGTTTTTTCTATTACATTATAATAGTGTACTACACGGGCGAATTAATTTGGCAAGAACGGGATGTAAAATTCAACTTAATACACGATGCAACGCCAGTAAAAAACTTTTCTAATGTTATTTCCAAATTTTTGGCGATGGTGTTAATTTTCACCTTTTTAAATATGGTGCTGATTGGTGCGGGCATCTTTATACAGGTAGCCCGTGGCTTTACCGATATTGATTTGATGCTTTATATAAAAGGCATGTTTGGTGCTAACTTCATCAATATGTTAATGATTAGTGTGTTGGCTTTACTAATTCATACCATTGTTAACCATAAATTTGTAGGGCATGCTATTGTATTGGTTTTTTTAATTTTTCAATTGTTTATGGGGCAGTTAGGGCTTGAGCATAATATGTTTCAGTTTGCCAGTGGTAGCTTGGGGCAATATTCTGAAATGAATGGTTACAAACTGCAACTGCCTACCTTTAGTTGGTACAAAGTTTACTGGTTAATGTTTAGCATTTTATTATTTGTGGGCATTGCTTTGCTGGCTTCAAGAGGGGCAGAAACCGTGTTAAAAATGCGTTGGCGAATGGCGCAATTGCGTTTTGCCCGCCCGGTGGCTATGCTTACTATTACGGCCACTTGTTTATTTTTAATGAGTGGTTGTTACATATTTTATAATAACAATATTGTAAACAAGTATCAAAATTCGGATACGGTAGAGGAGATACGTGCCAACTACGAAAAAGAGTTAAAGCAGTTTGAACACATTGCCCAACCAAAAATTACGGCTACTTATATGGAGGTCGATATTTTTCCCAATGAGCGGGCTATTGAAGCCAATGGTTTTTATCTTATAAAAAATAAAACGAATGAAACGATTAGGCAAATTCATCTACAAAAATCGAGTGATGAAGATGCCAAACTAAGTAATTTAAAATTTGAAGGCGGAGCAACATCATACCAAAAATATGAAGATTTTGGCTATGAAATATTTACCTTAAACCAAGCCATGCAACCGGGCGAAGAACGCAAAATGGAATTTAGTGTAGTGCGCAAACCCGAAGGTTTTAAAGAAGGCGGAACGAGTAGAAGCATTGTAGAAAATGGTACTTTTTTTAATAATACCAATTATTTTCCTTCTTTTGGCTATGATGAAAATGCAGAATTAGGCAACGATAGCAAACGCGAAGAATACGACTTGCCCGAAAAAGAACGGATGATGAAACGAGATGATCCACGAGGTTTAAGTCAAAATTTATTTGGCGATGATGCCGACCATATTGATTTTGAAATTGTGTTGAGTACTACTGCCGATCAAACAGCAATTGCGCCTGGCTACTTGCAACGGGCTTGGGAAGAAGGCGGTCGCAAATATTTTCATTATAAAATGGATGCGCCGATGTGTAATTTTTATTCGGTGGTTTCGGCCAAATATGAGGTGATAAAAGAGGAGTGGGTTTCGCCCCAAGGCAAGCCTGTTCAACTCGAAATTTATTATCACCAAGGGCACGAATTTAATTTGGATAGGATGATGAAAGGTATGAAAGAATCGTTGACTTATTATAGTGAAAATTTTAGTCCATATCAATATCGCCAATTACGCATTATGGAGTTTCCACGCTACCGAACTTTTGCACAAAGTTTTGCCAACACGGTGCCGTTTAGCGAGGGTATCGGTTTTATGCAAGATGCTAAAGCAGATGATGTAGATTTTACTTTTTATGTAACGGCTCACGAGGTGGCGCATCAATGGTGGGGGCATCAAGTAACCGAGGCTGGCGTGCAAGGCAGTGCAATGTTGTCTGAATCACTTTCTCAATACAGCGCATTAATGGTGATGAAGAAAAATTACAGCCGTGAAATGATGCAACAGTTTTTGAAACACGAAAGCGACCGTTATTTACTAGGTAGAAGTGCCGAGCAAAAAAAAGAACAGCCTATTGTAAAAGTTGAAGGTCAGCAATACATTCATTATAACAAAGGCTCTTTACTATTATATGCTTTGCAAGATTTTATTGGAGAAGAAAATGTAAACGCCGCCTTAAGAAATTACATTGCTGAGTTTGCATGGGTAGATGAAAATTACCCAACTACATTTGATTTGATGCACCATTTAGGCTTGGCCACGCCCGATAGTTTGCAGTATTTAATTACCGATATGTTTGAAAAAATTACCCTTTACGAAAACCGAATGGAAACTGTTGAATACACTAAGTTGGGCAAAAATAAATTTGAAGTAAGCTTAAAATTTAACAGTAAAAAGTACGAAGCCGATAGTTTAGGTAACGAAACCTTATTGCCTTTAAATGATTGGATAGATGTAGGCATTTACAATTTTGCCGATAGTTTGGTGTATTACAAAAAGCATCAAATTAGTAATGAAGTGAATGAGTTGACTATTCCGCTGAGTACTCGACCTAACAAAGCGGGTATTGATCCGCTTAATATTTTTATTGACCGAACGCCTGACGATAACGTTAAGATTGCGGTGGAGTTGGAGCAAGGTTAAGGTAAACTTTAATTTAAGTATAAAACATTAATGTTTTGCATTTAATAATAAGATATTGTTGAAACTAATAATTTAAATAGCTCGTACCACAAAGTAGACATCTATAGTTTTATTACTTCTGATAAGCAATTCTTCAGATAGATTAGACTGGGCATCATTTTTGCCTTACTACTTTTTAACGAAATTATTTTAGATTACCATGAATTTCAGATTACTTGCAATATTTCTTTTCACATTTTTTGTGCTTACAGTAAAAGCAAAAATTGATTTAGATTTTAGTTCTACGAGGGGTTTTTATAATAATTCAATTACACTTTATTTAAGTGCCGACCAGCCTAATACAACAATTAAATACACAACAAACGGATCATTGCCAAGCTCCAATAATGGCAATACGTATAACGGCGGTATTCCGATAAATACCACCACTATAATTAGAGTTTTTGCTTATAATAGTACAGACCAGTCTAACATTAGAACACATAGCTACATTTTTTATGAAGATGTGGCTAACCAAGCCAATACAAAAACTGGTTTTCCAGATACAGGTTTTGCTTTTGATGGATCTATTTTAAATAACAATACTTATGCTAACCAATTAAATGATGCTTTGCTACAAATTGGCACTATTTCAGTAGCTATTGATTTAAATGATTTGGAAGATGTTTACAATGGTGTGTTTGAAAAAAAAGCATCTGCCGAATTTATTATTCCTTTAACCGGTAAGCATAAACAAGAAGATTGCGGAATAGAGCGTTTTGGTGGCTCTAGCTTTAATAGTCATAAACGCAACTTTAGGCTTTCTTTTAAATCAATTTATGGTGCAGGAAAATTATCGTTTCCATTATTTAATGATAATGTAGTAAACGAATTTGATCAGTTAGCCTTGCGTGCCGGCCATGCTGGTTGTATAAACAACGAAGGCAATACATTACATACTGGTGAAAGTAACGATATAGCAGATCAAGTAGTACGAGATTTGCAGATCAATATGTCGGAAAACAAAGTAGGCGTAGCTGGTAATTTTATGCATTTATATATTAATGGAATTTATTGGGGCGTTTACAATGCTACCGAAAGGCCAACTGATGGTTGGGCACAAAAATATTTTGGTAACGAAAAAGCAGACTACGATGTTATTAAAACTAAAAGAGCTTTAGATGGAAATAAAACCCAATGGACTACTTTAGTAAACTTTGCGGCTAATAATAATTTAGCCAATAACAGTAACTATCAAACCATCCAAAACTATATTAATATTGAAAATTTTATTGACTACATTTTAATTTCTAACTATGCACCACACTCGGATAATCACCCTTCGGCAAAAAATTCTTTTGCCACCAAAAACCGATTAACCAATGACGGGTTTAAATTTTGGATTTGGGACACCGAACCAGCATTTGACTATTATTGGCCAGCCGCTTGGTATAAAAATGAAACCATAGGCAGCTATCCATTCGATACCATTTATACTGCCTTGTTGAACAATGCTGACTTTGTAATGCAAACGGCCGATCAAATGCATTGCCATTGTTTTAATGATGGAGTTTTAACACCTAATAAGGTAGCAGAAACCTATATGAAAAATTATAACACAACCGATGTTGCAATGATTGCCGAAGCAGGCCGATGGGCAAGCAGTTCTGCTTATACCGGTTTTGTTAATGCTAAAAACAGAATTGTAAACAGCTACCTTCCTCAAAGAACCAACGAAACTATTAACAACTATAAAAATGCAGGATTATACCCCAATATTTCAGCGGTTAGTTTTAACCAATATGGTGGTGTGTTAAATAGTGGATCTTCTGTTTTGTTAACAAACCCGAATGGTTTGGGTACGGTTTATTATACAACAGATAGAACCGACCCAAGAGCGTTGGGTGGTAATTTAAACACAACGGCTCAAATCTACAGCGGTAGCCTCAGTTTACCTAATGGTGTATATGAAGTTAGGGCGCGGGTTAAATATGGAAGTATATGGTCGGCCATGTGTCCACGCAAATTTTATGTTGGCCAAAATTATAGCGGTTTGGTCATTAATGAAATTCACTACAACCCCGAAGATAGTATTTTCTTTAATTCAACTATTAATTCGATGGATACCGTATCGGGTAGAAATTTTGAATTTGTAGAGTTGAAAAATACAGGCAATCAAGCCATTTATTTAGAAGATGTATTTTTTAACAAAGGCATCACCGCAAAATTTGAAGCTAACACCATTATACCATCTGGAGGATTTATTGTAATAGCAGAAGATGCTTATTGGTTTCAGCAAAAATATGGTTTTGCACCTGATGCTACTTTTGCTGGTAAATTAGAAAATAGTGGTGAAAATATATGGCTGCTTGATCCTACAGAAAACATAATTGACACTTTACGATATAACGATAATTTACCGTGGGATACGATACCAGATAATGGTAAATATTCATTGGCACTAATTAATGCTACCTCCGATAATTCTAATTCAGTTAACTGGTCAGCTCAAGCAATTTATACTACACCAAGAGCTGAAAATACATTTTGTGATGGTTTGTTAACATTTAATGCAACAACGGTAAATTTATCTTGCAATGGCTCAAATGATGGTTTTATTATTGGCAGTACCAATGGCGGTACGGCTCCTTATAGTTACAGTTGGTCAAACGGTGCAACTAGTGCTACTAATATTAGTTTAAGTGCAGGTTCGTATAATTTGGTGTTAACTGATGTTTATGGATGTGCCTTTAACCAAACCTATACACTAACAGAACCTGCTGTATTATCAACAACTACATCTACTACAAATGAAAGTTATTTTCAAGCTAATAATGGCATAGCTACCGTTAATGCAATTGGGGGTATTTCACCGTATACTTACAGTTGGTCAAATGGTAGTGTTTCTAATTCTGTCAATAATTTAGCGCCTGGTAACTATTCAGTAATTGTAATGGATGCTAATGGGTGTTCTAAAACGGAAAATTTAAGTATCGAAGCAATTGATTGTTCTGCTTTCTTACTTTCTACTAATAAAACAGATCAAACTTATTACCAAACCAATAATGGTACTGCAACTGTTAATGTTTCGGGAGGTGCATCACCTTATGCCTACAATTGGTCAAATGGAATGTCTACTTCTGCTATAAATAATTTAGCACCAGGTAATTATACAGTTGATGTTACTGATGTAGTTGGATGTAAAATTAGTAATTCAATTGCAATTGATGCGATAACTTGTAATGCTATATCAGTTGATGTTGCTATTTATAATGAAACTTGTTTAGGAAAATCTAATGGTATGCTTATTTTAAGTAATACTTTAAATGGTACAGCACCTTACTCCACTTTATGGTCAACAGGTATTACAGGCTCGGTAGCTAACAACCTTACTTCTGGCAGTTATCAATTAACAATTACAGATTTTTATGGTTGCCCTTTTACGGGTAGTTATGAAGTAACAGCAGCATCACAAATTACTGCAAGTACCATTATTTCAAATGTAAACGCTGCTACTGTAAATGATGGTGCAATTGATTTATCAGTTTCGGGTGGCATACCGCCCTACAGTTTTAGTTGGTCAAATAATGCTACTACAGAAGATGTTGACCAACTAACTATGGGTAACTATGCGGTTACAATTTCGGATGCTAATAATTGCCAGTTTCAAATTAGCAATTTAACAATTGGTAATAATTGTATGATAAATTTTATTCAAATGGATACTTTAAATATAAATGCAGGACTTTATCAGGTTTCCGATTTCATTCAATCAAACGGAAATGTACAGATAAATGATAGTGTTTTTTTTAAGGCCAATACTTTTATAGATTTGTTTAATAATTTTGAGGTAAAACAAGGTGCAACATTTGAGGCAATAATTGATGGTTGCCAATAAACAATATAAAAAGCCGCTGCTTTAATAGCAGCGGCTTTTTATATAAAATTTAAAGAGGCTTATTCACCATCTTCATCACTATCACCATCTTCATCACTATCATTATCTTCATCACTATCACTATCATCATCTTTCTTTATTTTATCACCCACTTTTTTGGCTGCATCTTTTACACCTTCAGCAGCTTTTTTAACTCCATCACCCACTTTTTCAGCCATCTTTTTTGTGCCTTCTGTAATTTCTTCAATTAAAGTATCGTCAACCATAGCGTTAATGTTCAACTCTAAATCAACATCATCATAAATTACTTTATCTTTTAATGTTGCTAATACATTACCGGCAGTACCATATTCTACATCCCACATAGTTCTATCAATGCTAAGTTTAGCATTTGCAGTCATTTTATCTCCATCAATTACCACTTTTGCCGGAAATTGAACGGTATGTGTAATGTCTTTAATAGTTAAATTGCCCGTTACCTTATGTGTAGCATCACTACCTTCTTTTATTCTAACTGGCGTCATTTTTTTTAATTTAAAAGTGGCACTTGGATGTGCTTCTACATCAAAAAAATCGGGTGCGCTTAAATGACCATCTAATTTTCCTTTCATTTCACCTTCTAAGTCGGTAGTGTTAATGGTAGTCATATCAATTACAAATGTGCCATTAATGCCATCCTCTTTGGCAAACAATTTGCCCGATTTTAGCATTATATTGCCATTGTGTTGACCGCCAATTTTGTAGCCTGTCCAAAGTATAGCGCTGTTTTCAGTATCAATTTTAAATTTTTGAGCGAATGTTTCGCTTCCGATAAATGCAACACATATTATTAGTGCTGCTGTAATTTTAATTGTTTTCATTTTGTTGATTTAATTATTTTAAAATGTTATCTCTAAACTTGTCTAATAAATTATTTAAAGTTTTTGCTTCGTTTTCGGTTAGATGTTTAAAATGATTTTCTATTTGCAATAAAGTTTCATCAATTATTGACAGTAAGTTGAGGCCCTTAATATTAATTAAAACATCAACTTGTCTTCTATCAATTTTATTAATATTTCTTTCCAATAAATCTTTTACCCTAAGTTTTTCAACTAACCGCGAAACATTAGAGCTTTTGTCAAGCATTCTGTCAACAATTAAAGTAACCGATGCTGCTTTTGGGTGTTGCCCTCTCAAAATGCGTAAAACATTAAATTGTGGTATGGTTAAACCGTGAGGTCTTATCCAATCTATTAAAAGCTCTTGCAAGTAACTATTTGTAAATTGTAAGTTTACAATCAATTTATGGTATTCATTATTAAACGATTTAACCTTTATAGCCTCTTCTATTCTCACAATCTTGCTGCAAATATATGTTTGTACACATAATGTAGTAGTATTTTTATTTATTTTAATAAATTTTAACTGCTTCTTTAAACAAGGCTTAAAATTAAAATGCTTGTTTATATTTGCCATTAATAATGGCAATAAGAATATTTGTTACAGGCGGTACTTTTGATAAAGAGTACGATATGATAAAAGGGAAATTATATTTTGACGATACACATTTGCCTGAAATTTTTGATCTTGGTAGATCAACAGTTAAAGTAAGCATAAGAACTTTAATGATGATTGACAGCTTAGATATGACAGATGAAGACAGAGAAACGATAACTCATAATTGTAAAAAAGCAATTGAAGATCAAATAATTATAACACACGGTACAGATACAATGGTGGTTACTGCAAAACACCTAGCTGCGGCTAAGCTTAGCAAAACTATAGTTTTAACCGGCGCTTTAATCCCTTATAAATTTGGTAGTTCTGATGGATTGTTTAATTTAGGCAGCGCCTTAGCTTTTGTACAATGTTTGCCCGTTGGCGTTTATATTGTAATGAATGGAAGGTATTTTAATTGGAACAATGTTCAAAAAAATAAAAGCACCGGCTTTTTCGAAACAAAAAATAATAATTAATATGAAATATACGTTTATAATAACAGTTATAGTAATACTTTTAGCAGGTTGCACAAACACCAACACAAGTAAAAGTAATGCCAACAATACGTCAAAGGCTGAAAGTAAAGACAAATCGAAGGCTGGAATTTTGGCAACCAAAACTTGTGACTGCTTAAAACCATTTGCCGTTTTACAAAACCAATATGGGAAAAAAGAAATTTCATCCGAAGAATATGCCAACAAGCTTAAAGCACTTGCAAAGCCAATGCAAAATTGTACCAATAACTTAACAGAAGCAACTGAAGACAGAGCAGACCTAAAGGATGAAGTATTATTTAAGATGAAACAAATTTGCCCCAAAGTAGCAGAGATAATTGTATCAGCACAATAACATTTATTAATGTAATTTTGGCAGTATTAAATCGTTATGAATAAAAGCCATAGATATTAAATATACAGTTTACATAGTTGCATCATTACTTTTGTTTAGTAATAATATATCCGCAGGCCATTTAATAGGAGGCGATTTTTCTTATAGATGCATTGGCAGTAATGATGAAGGCAATGAATATGAAGTTGAGTTAACAGTTTATAGAAACTGTGAATGCCGAGCAGGTTCTCCATTTTGTGCCAATTTCGATGGAGATGCACTTATTTCGGTTTTCGATGGCAATAATCAGTTTGTTGGTGTTTTTACTATGAACTTAGACACCATTAATGAGAAAGAAGTAATTCCGTTACAAACCGATCAGCTATGCTTAAAAGAAGAACCAGAGGTATGTGTAGAACGTTCAACCGGTTATCGTGAACAGATAACTTTGCCACCATCAAGTACAGGTTATACGCTTAATTATATGCGTTGTTGCAGAAATGCCTCAATAAATAATCTTAATCAGCCCGAGGATCAAGGCAGTACTTATATTTTAACTATTCCTCCAAATGCAGAAGCAAATTGCAACTCTTCACCAGTATTTAGAAACTTACCCCCAATAATATTATGTGCAGGTTATCCATTTGAGTTTGACCATTCTGCCATTGACCCCGATGGTGATGACTTAGTATATGAACTTTGTACACCTTTTGATTATCCTTTAGGTCCTGATCAACCGCAGTTGTTTGCAATGGATGCAATACCCTCTCCACCATATCAACCCATAGTTTGGGGAGATTATTTTAGTGCAGAAAACCAAATTGGAGGTAGGCCCAAAATGACTATAGATCGAAACACAGGTTTATTAACCGCATTTCCAGATTATGTGGGCCGATATGTTATTGGTATTTGTGTTTCAGAATATAGAAATGGAGAACTGTTAAACACAACAATAAGGGATTACCAGCTTAAAATTGTAGATTGCGATGTGGTACAAGCCGAAATAGCATCTGATGATATTGATGCTGAAGGCAACTTCATTTTAAAAGAATGTGAAGATTATACCGTTCAATTTATTAACCAATCAGAAGGTACAGAAAGTTTCTATTGGCAATTTGGAGACAGTTTTGCAAATGGAATGGACACTTCATCTTTAAGAAACCCGCTTTACGAATATCCTGATACTGGTAGATATGAAGTAACACTTATAGCCAACCCAAATAAACTTTGTGCAGATACTGCTAATATTATTTTAGATCTATACCCCAAAATGGTAGTAGATTTTGATTGGGAAGCAACCTGTGCTGGTGGAGCAATGCCTTTTACCAACCAAAGTACTTCTGATTACGGCACTTTTACTAACTTTAGTTGGAGTTTTGGTGATGGTAATATTTCTGCTTTACAAGATCCTGAAAATATTTTTGATTTAGGAGGTGATTACGAAGTTTTTTTAACTGCCACCAATAGCTTCGGTTGCACCCAAGAATTAGCCAAACAAGTTGATGTAAAACCAACACCCGAAACAGATTTTGGCAATACCTCAATTTGTATAGACCAACAGCCCATTAATTTTTCCGATTTATCTGAAATTAATATTGGTAATATTGTTAGCAGAGCATGGCAAATTACAAACGAATTGGGTGACATTTTATTAGAGTCAGATGACTTAAACATTGAATATACCTTTACAAGCCCCGGTAATTATAACATTTTACTTACTGCAATAGGCGATCAAGGCTGCTCCGAAACTACAACAAGTTCCATAACCTTATACGAAAAATTAGTAGTTGATGCGGGTATGAATAAAGATGTATGTATTGGAAGCACAGTAGTTTTAAGCGGCCAAGTAAATGTACCAGCCACTTTTTTGTGGAGTACTGATATACCTGCCCTAATTGATAATGATACCCTACAAAACCCTACAATAACTCCTTTAGAAAATACTATAGTTACACTAATAGCTACCGACCCAAATGGCTGTGTTAGTAGCGATAACCTACAAATTGTTTCACAGCCTTTACCAAACATACAAGTGGGTAGAAACGATACCCTTTGCCTTGGTGATAGTTTTAATCTAAACGGTTTTGGAGAAATAGTAGGCAATGGTATTGGGCAAATTAGTTATCAATGGTCTCCCGATAGTTTTATCACCAATACAAACATTAACAATCCAATAGTAAACCCTCAAGATGATATTACCTATTATTTAACCATTACCGAAAACGAGTTTAACTGTGCCAATACAGACAGCATTTTTATAAAAGTATTAAAACCAATTAATACTACCATAAATTATAATTTAACCACCTGCGAATTAGAACCAATACAATTAATGGCCGATGGCGGCGATTTTTATAACTGGCAACCGCCAACAGGTTTAAACGATCCTACTTCTAGCAACCCAATTGCTACATTAGAAGAAAGTACCAATTATATTGTAGATGTGAGTAATGTTTGCTTTTCGGGCCAAGTTGGTGTTTTTGTAAATGTTCAGCCGGCACCAAATGTTAATGCAGGTAACGATGTAGTAATTGACATTGGTGATATAATTCAATTTAATGCCACCGTAGAAAATAATGCCGAAACCATACAATGGTTGCCAAACATTGATATATTAAGCGGTGGCAATACCACTAACCCCGAGTTACAACCTTTACAAACTCGAGATTATATAATTATAGCTACCTCAGAATTTGGTTGTAGTTTAACCGATACCGTTGCAGTAACAGTAAATAATATTTTTAACCTTTGGGTACCAAGTGCCTTTACCCCTAATGATGATGGCACAAACGATATAGTTGGTATTACCCCAAAAGGCATAAAAAACCTTGACATTTTTAGAATTTACAATCGCTGGGGGCAAAAGGTTTTTGAAACCAACGACATTAACCAAAAATGGGACGGTACCTTTAACGGTAAACCACAAGAGCTAGGTGTATATGTATATTATGCCATAGGTATTACTTTTTTAGATGAGCTATATAAAGATAAAGGCAACATCACTTTAATACGATAACCGGCAAACAAATTTAACCCAAATAATTTATCAGTTTACGTTATAAGAAACCAAAAAGCCAGTAATTAAAGTAAGCGCAGCATTAATATTCAGAAGGAAATGTAGTCCATTTTTGAGAAATGAAAATTGCGAGCAACGCTTTATTTAACCAAATTTTTGGCCTCGTTATAAAAAAGTCATAAATTTTTTAGATTAAGAAGCGAAACCTTTAACTCTCGCATAAATTTTGGTCTCGCCATCCGTTCAAATACCATTTTGCCAACGCTTCAAAAGCCAACACAAAAATGGTATAACCACTCCTGTCAAGGCTATTTTTCCAACCGCGCCCAGTCGTATTAACCGCAAAAAAAATATTACCTCAAAACCCTAACCCATTGTAAAGTAAAATGCAACCAAAACAAAAAACAACGAACAAACGGTATGCTCCAATTTATTGCAAGTCTTTAAATGTGCAGTAGCTCCCTTCAAAACTGAGGGATTAGTTCTCTTAAAAGTCATCCGTTTTTATATTACGAAAAAATGGCCTGCAAGTATTAATTTGGAGTATTGGGGGCTTCCCAAATAACGATGAGAAAGCAAATTTATTAACTATGAGAAAACCACTTTTTGTTAGACGAGTTGAAAAACGCAGTCTAAGCAGGGCTAATACACGGCTTTTCAAGGCAGTATATCGGTAAATGGCAAAGCCAAATGGTAAATTTATTTTTTTATTGTTTCTATGCTAAAATACCTTTTCTTGCACATTTAATATTTAATAGAAAATGGGCTTTTATGCAGCATTTGCCAGATAACATAATTATAATAATTGCAGACAGTTTAAGGTACAAAACAGTAACAAGCGCAACTACGCCTACGCCATATTTAAACAACAATAGCTACAACTTTACGCAGGCCCGCTCTGCCGGCTGCTGGACTTTGCCAGCAACCGCCAGTCTATTTACCGGTTTATCACCACATCAACACGGGGCAACCAGCCAAACCAGAAGTATTAATAAAGATATACCAACCATTGCCGAGCTATTAAAAAACAACGGCTACTCCACCCACCAAGTTACCGCCAACATAGCCACCACAGAAATATTTGGTTTACACCGCGGCTTTGATGAAGTAGTAAAAATATGGACCACCGTAAAGCCAAAGTTTAAAAAAATGCAACAATTTTTGGTATTGGTAGGTAAACCACGGCTCAGAAAAAAATTGTTTTCAAAAGATTTTTTGATGGCCAAAATGTCGGAAGATTTAGATATGGCCAAAGCTTGGATGCAGCAAATGATTAACGATTCTTTTAATACCGCAAAATCAATAATACAACGTAATGAGCTTAAAAATAAAAAAAGCTTCATTTTTATTAATTTGATGGAAACACATTTCCCCTATCATATCTCCCCTGTTTTTAAATTTTCAACGCCCGGTTTATTCGAAAAATTTGCAGAAGCAAAACAATTGTTTCACCTTGCCAACCAAACCTTTTTAACCGATAATAAGCATCATACAAAAACAAAACAGCTAAAAAAAATAGAAAACAGGCAGTTAACTAGTTATAATATTATTGCAGAAACCATTGATGCATTTGTAGCAGAACAACATCAAAACAAAAACAATTTTGTAGTATTTGGTGGCGACCATGGCGAAACTTTTGGCGAGCAAAACTGGCTATACCATTTTAGCAATGTAACTGATGGCGGTAATCATGTTCCGTTGTTTATTTTACCGCCAGGTAAAAACGAAAGCACTGTTGTAAAACAAAAGGTAAGTACTAAGCATTTATTTCATACCATATTAAAATTTTTAGCAATCAACACTAATGGCCCTTCACTAATAAATGAACCTGATGATGCAACTGCGGTGTTAGAAAGCTTTTGGTATAATAACAAAGGTAAAACCTTACCACAATTTAGGCATAATCAGTTTTGTTTTATACAAAATAATATTCGTTACCGCTTTTTTAATAATGCTTGGTATACCGCACCAATTTCTAAGGAAAACAAGGAGCCTCATTTTGAAAAAATAAAGGATAAGGGTATAAATGCCATAAACGAGTTTGTAACTTACAATACCGAAAAAGAAAAATTAAATCGACTATTTGAGGAATTTCGCATCTTTTCAACCAAAATTTGAAGTTTTTTTAGAAATAAATGAAAAAAACGAAACCTTTTTTAATTAATCCTGTATAAGTTAATAGAATTATGGTTTAGGTTTTTCATAATGCTAATTGGTTGATTAAAAGAGTTTAGTAACTTTACTAAACTCTTTTTTATTTTCGACAGTCTCCTAAGGAATAATCAATTTTTCAATTTCTTTTACTGGCACACTTCCGTGGCTCAAAAAATTATCGTGAAAATCTCTTAGGCTACCTTTTACTTCTTCAAAATATAAATTTCTCAATTCTAATATTTCTGTTAAACCAGTATAATAGCTACAAAGCTGAACCTGTGTTAGTTTAGCACGTTTAATTTTACCTAAGGCTTCGGTTGTTTCTTGAAAAGCATCGTTCACTAACATATCTAAAGCAGCTGACTCGCTTAAATTTTGAGTATGTAAACCATAATCTAAAATAGTGTTACTTATTATGCGTAAAAGCCATTTGTAATACATTAACCATAGCTCTGGTTGGTTGTTGCCGTAACCTTCTTCTAACATCATTTTTTCGGTATAGCAAGCCCAACCTTCTACCATAGTGCCATTACCTAGTATGCTTTTTATTATACTTGGCACTTTATTGGCCTCCACCAATTGTGTATAATGCCCAGGTATGGCTTCGTGTATGTTCAATATTTGTAACATGTAGTTATTATATTCTCTCAAATAACTTTCGGCCTCTTCGTCGTTGTAATTATCAAGCGGCGTAACATTGTAGTAGGTCTCTCCATCTTTTTCATAAGGCCCTGGCGATGAAATACTGGCGCCTGCTACCCCAACCATATACTTGGGGGTTTCTCTTACTACTAATGGTTTTTCTGGGTCTAAATAAACCAAATCGTGCTTTTCAACAAATTTTTTCAATTCTGGTATTTGTAGTTTTATAGCCTCAATAAAACCGGTTCTTTCAACGTGTTGTTCCGATATTTTTTCTATCAACTGCTTTACAGCACCATTTGCTGGCATACTTGTGTTTTCAAAATACTTGGGCCATAAGTTTACCGCAATTTCTTCCATTTTTTTAAGCGTTTCTTGCTTTTCATTTAATGCTTTATTATAAATTTCATCAGCAGTCAATTTGCTGTTAATATCGTATTTAAATTTTTGAGTATAAAGCTCTTTTCCTAATCTAAACGATCTTGCAGCACCATCTTTTTTAATTTTGGGTAAATATTTTTTTTCTAACCACTTAGTGTAATCTTCTATAGCAGCAATAGCCTCTGCCAAACGGTTAAAAATGCTTGCCTTGGTGGCATTAGGTTTGGTAGAATTATTTACAACATCAGGAATATCGTTTTTAAATATGGTTAAAGAACCTTTAACTTGTTTTATTGCGAGTTCGGTATGTTCAACAGTAGCATTTGAAATATTAGTTTTTGCTTGTTGGTAATATAGCGGAACTAATGATAGTTTTTTTGAAAGGAAATCAGTTTTTTCATCGTTGGTAGCAGCATTATTTCTTAGCACGGCATCAAAAGCGCCACCTAAATTATAAGTAGCTGGGTTCCATTCATAATCTTTATATTCATTTATATACCACATTGAAGAATTTAGAAAATTATCAATTAAGGCATAATCTGTTTTCTCTTTCGTTTTAAATAAAGTAGTATCAAATTCTATTAATTGGTTTAGCAACGTTTGGTAAGCAATTAGTTTTTTTGTTCTATTTTTTTCATCTGGTATTTTTATGGCAGCATCATATTTATGAAAACCTTCTTTACTTGCCCAAACAGGGTTTAGCTGCCAAAGTTGATCAATAAAGTGAGTTTTATAGGCATCAAAGTTCTTTGTTTTTACATTTTTGTTTGCAGGTAAAGCATCGCTTTTTGAAGCATTTGGTTTAGGTGTGGTATTTTTATTACTTTTTCTTACTTTTCCAGTAATTTTTAAATCCTCTTTCGACATCACTTTATTTTTCAACTTAGATTTTTTTGAGCTACCACTATTATTTTGGCTGAACCCACTAAGGCTAATTAAGATAATAGAGACAAGTATTAATTTTTTCATATTTACAATTTAATGCTCAAAATTAAGCTATTAAACCAATTTCGCAAAATCTACTAATTTGCTGATTATCATATTTTTGAACATTTTTTATTTTATGCTATTATATTTTTACTCATAAATTTAAAACAAAGAGCAAATAATACTAACTTTTTCACTTAATTTTAAACGAGATTCTGCTGTAAAAGCAATCAATTTTAATTTTAATTAAATATATAGGAAGCAGAATTAAGGTAAACTGGTTATCATTTATAATTAATGTAAGGTAAAATAATGGCACTACTTAAATAAAATGATTAACCTTGCTAACAAACACTAATACATTTATATTTTTGCAATTTTAACTGACAAAATCTTATCAATAAACAAAATGAACAATCGAATTAAATTTTTTACTACAATTTTACTTACAATTTTTGGTAGCATTCTTACAGTCAATGCTCAAAACCAAATTAACTTGCTTGACAATTTAACCTACCCAGGAAAAACATTAAACGATATTTGGGGTTACAGTAGTGGTGCAAACGAATATGCCTTAGTTGGTCTTACCGATGGTTTTTCGGTAGTTAACGTAACCAACCCCAATAATGCAGTTCAAG
>Ga0209831_1000397_pt1 | contig 41687 bp, 31 predicted proteins | sample Maine_Asex4_meta_FD_187451 | JGI IMG/M metagenome (GOLD analysis project Ga0209831, IMG submission 187451) | Marine algal microbial communities from Maine, USA - Maine_Asex4_metaG (SPAdes) (version 2) | ecosystem: Host-associated > Algae > Red algae > Unclassified | place: Maine, USA | collected... | reverse complement strand
AAGCAACATTGACAGGGTAAGTATAAGTAGCCGTAGAAGGAGCTGGACAGTTTCCTCCAAGATTGGAATTATTTAATGTAATGGTCACGGTAATATTGGCGGTACCTCCTGGACCATTAGGAGTAGGGACGACCGTTACAGAGGAACCATTTGTTGGACTGGAAAAGCCAGCAACCGAAGGATTGTCAGAAGTCCAGCTAAACTGATCGGATGGACAATCAGTTAAAGAAATCGTCTCTGGACCACAGAGCGTAATCGTATTTGGGTCTACCGTATTACAGCTAAAGCCACCTTGAATTTCAACCTCCTGAGGTCCACGCATACTGGCAATCCATTGTGCGTTTTCACAAGTATTGGCCTGACCTGGCGTAGCTCCAAGACCTGTCCAGTTATTAATATCACTAAAGTCATTATTGTTGGAGTTAATAAAGCTATATTGATTGGGGCCTGAAGGTAACAGTAAATTATCAGGTCCACCTGTCAGAGCCACTACGAAAGGGCAGACGATGTCATCATCAGCAGAGCCATATGCAAGACCATGCAGATAAACTCCGGAAGGAGTACGTAATTGACAGGCATCACCGTCATCTTTCATTTTAATGCTCCCACCAAATTCATTTGAAGTGATAGGACCAAAAGGATTTCCAGTACTGTAACTAGCGTTTCCATTGTTTAAGGCACAATCCTGTTGTATAGCACAATTGCCTGACATTGCTCCGATGGGGGTGACCGGTATGCTGCCAGTTGCTTGCGGCTCTTCCAATAATCCAACAGAACCGGATGAAGTAAGGGTCATTGTATAATCGCAGAAATCAGTATCAAGTGCTCCATCACCGCCTATCACGATGATTGTACCTGCTGGAACTGCTGCCCATATTGGATCAAACGTAAATCGAATAAATCCCGCAGCAACACCCGTACCGGATAAAGCTTGAGGACTAGTACAATTTACAAAATCACCGTTGTTGTCATCTATGATAATTCCCTGAATATTGACTAATTCACAAGGTGCGCCTATTACCACTAATTCTATAAATTCAGTTCCACCAGGAGCAAATTCGTTGATCATGAGCTGACCAGAAGAACCAGTAGATAGTGCGAAATTGAAAATCAGGCAAAATAAAATTAATTTTGGAGCATAGATAAAATGGCTAAATAATAACGAATAAGTTCGTTTCATTTTAGTGTAAGTTTTGTTGAAGGTAAAACAGTCAATAAGCTAAATAACTTACTATACCTGTCTTGTGATTCGTACAAGAAACAGAGAGATTTATTTGCAAAAATAACGTGTATGGAAGATAAGAAGGGTAATGTGTATGTTACGATTTTATTAATTCACTTGGTTGTAAATTTATTTCTTCTCCCCGAGTTTCAAATTTACGGAAATTATCCCGTAATTGTAAGGACTATTACTGCCTATCTTCTCACAGAAAAGGCTATTTTTGTTCTTTACTCAAAAAAACGTACTATATATGCAACGCAGTGAACAGGAAATAGTCCGCCGAGAGGCTATGCAAGCGCTCCGAGACCTTGGAGTGGAACCTTATCCAGCCGCCGGATTTGCGGTTAATTTTTCAACCAATGACTTTAAAACAGCTGATTTTGACCAGCTATTAATCAAAGATCTGGCTACTATTGCCAAGGTTGATGAGGATGGTGCAAAGAAATTAATGGAGCTATTCAAATCAAAAAAATTCCGTGCGGGTTCTATCAAAGAAGCAGCGGAATTTACCGCCTTTGGAATCAGTGATTCTGTAGCGTTTGATGCTTCGTCCAACCGGGAAGCTATGGACCTGGAGACTTATATCAACGGACTTAGAACGGCCAACCTCGGCGTCTATGGTCCCGATAAATTACCCGAACTAAGAATCGCCGGACGCTTTATGGGGCAGCGTGGTCCTTTCGCAAAACTACAGGATGCTGACGGTACAATTCAACTCTATCTGCAAAAAGGGAAAATGGGGGCGACCGAAGAGGCCCAGGCACTCACTGATAAAGTAGTAAAATTATTACACATCGGCGATTTTGTCGGTTTGGTTGGAGAACTATTTATTACCCAAACGGGAGAAGTAACCATCAAAGTAAAAGAATTGCATTTTTTAAGCAAAGCACTACGTAATTTGCCCATCGTCAAACGCGATAAGGAAGGGAAAATTTACGATGCTTTTACAGACCCGGAATTGAGATACCGACAGCGTTATGTAGATCTGGTGGTCAATCCGCACGTGCGGGAGGCATTTGTAAAGCGTACTAAAATGTATAATTCTATCCGTAATTTTTTAAATGAAAAAGAATACCTGGAAGTAGAAACACCGATTTTACAGCCACTCTACGGTGGTGCTGCGGCCCGACCATTTAAGACGCACCACAACACTTTGGACATGACGCTGTATATGCGAATTGCCAATGAGTTGTATCTGAAAAGATTAATCGTGGGAGGGTTTGATGGGGTGTACGAATTTTCTAAGGATTTTAGAAACGAAGGAATGAGTCGTTTTCACAATCCGGAGTTTACACAAATCGAATTATACGTTGCCTACAAAGACTACGAATGGATGATGAACCTGGTAGAAGAGATGGTAGAAAAAGTAGCCATGGATATCAATGGAACGACCAAAATTCAGGTTGGAGACAACGTCATTGACTTTAAACGTCCGTGGAAAAGATACACGATGTACGAAGCAATTGAACATTTTACGGGAATTGATATTTCCGAGATGAGCGAAAAAGAAATTTTTGCGACCGCGAAAAAATTGCACGTATCGGTGGATGAGACGATGGGTAAAGGAAAATTAATTGATGAAATTTTTGGAGAAAAATGTGAAGGTGAATTAATTCAACCCACCTTTATTACAGATTATCCAATTGAAATGTCACCGCTCGCAAAGAAGCACCGCACCAAGCCTGGTTTGGTAGAACGTTTTGAAGCAATTTGTAATAAAAAAGAAATCTGTAACGCTTTCTCCGAATTGAACGATCCGATCGATCAACGAGAACGTTTTGAAGCACAACTTGAACTTGGAAAAAGAGGCGACGACGAAGCGATGGTACTGGACGAAGACTTCCTCCGTGCCCTCGAATATGGAATGCCGCCTACGGCTGGATTGGGTATAGGAATGGATCGCCTTGCCATGATTATGACCAATTCCAAATCTATTCAGGATGTCTTGTTTTTTCCGCAAATGAAGCCGGAGGTTTCGGAGGAAGAAGGGGCGGAAGAGGAAGAAGAGAAAACGGAATAAGAAGTTAGAAACAATTTGGGAGTGCTGTTTGTCTTTGAATGGAAAGGTTTTAATAAGGTTAAACAGCATTTTCAACTTTCTTTATTTCACTATCCTAAAAATAAAATAATGAAAAAATTATCAATTCAATTTTTATTAACCGCTTTAGTTTTCTTTGGTTTTACCGCTTGTACCACTCAAACGCCCGAAGAAAAGCGTAAAGAGGAACTCAAAGAAAGCGCCGAACAACTCGCTGCGTCCACACAGGATTTGGTAGAAAAACTCGGTGAAAACGCCGAAGGAACGGTCAACGAAGCCATGCAGGGACTAGAAGCAGCGGTCGATAAAATAAAGACGGATAAAGACTTAAAAGACCCTGTAAATTTTCGCAATCTAAAAGAACTTCTTCCCGAAACGGTAGCCGGAATGTCCCGAACGGATCACAGCGGTAAAACGACTGGAGCGATGGGTTTTAAAATTTCCATGGCCGAGGCCAGCTACGAAGATGGTGACCAGAAATTGGAGATTGACATTGTGGATGCCGGAGGAATTGGAGGTGCTTTGATGGGCAGTGCTGCCTGGTCAAAGTTAGAAATTGATGAAGAGTCCAGTGATGGTTTTAAGCGAACGATCGAGATTGACGGAAACAAATCCTACCAGGAATGCAGCAATAATAATGCGCGTTGTCAACTGGCAATCATGGTGGCGGATCGTTTTGTGGTATCGCTCGAAGGCCGAAAAATAGAGATGGATCAATTAATGAAAATCGCAAAAGGAATGGACTTTAGCAAGCTTGAAAGTATGTAATAGGCATTGTTTCCGGTATTCATCGGAAGTCAACGAATAAAGTCTAATAAACAGTAATTGGGTTTTAGACAGTAATATTAGGAATGTTGACCAAATAAATGACGATTGTATACTTCCTCTTTTTCCGTCACGCTGCGTCCATAAAATGGTTATTATGCTAGGAATAACCTCGACTGAATGACGTTAGTCGGGCAGGGCCTATTTCAGCGCCTTGATTGATGAAAAAATATTTCGCCTTTTATCTCAATCTATTTAATCGCCATTTAGAGAAGTCGATCATGAAAGTATAGTAGCGAGTTCGTTGTTTTTTCATTATAGATGTATAAAATAAGGGTGTGTTCTTTACTCAGATGCGGATGAAAATAAATCTTGATCGGGTAATGAACATACCCATATTCCTCAAATAATTTTATCGCTTTTTTGCCCGCAGGATGCCGAAATAATTTCATCTCCGCCCCATCAGCCGGCAAGGGCAAATCCTCGTACCCTTCCTCTGACAAAAATTGGCGCAACATTCCGTAACTATGCTCCAGACTGGTACCACCAAAAACGGTACGGTAACGCTGGCCGTCACTGGTACCACCCAGATGATTAGAATTTTCCGGTGGGAAAGAATCTCTGATTTTCTTTAATTCAACAAACTCTTCTGCTTCTACCATAATAGCTATTGTAATGGAAAGTAAATATAAATGAATTGTTTTAAAATATTAAATAATGCCAACAATATTTTTAAAAATATTTTCAGGACTGGTTTTTCTGATTGCCATGACGCAATTTTCGGTAGATCTTTCTTACCAGAAAATAGCAATTCCAGTTACTGGACAGAGTCTGGCGGTCTTGGTGATAGCAGCGTTGTCAGGCACCCGAATAGGTATTTTAACGATCGCGACATATTTGGTTCTGGGAGGCATTGGATTACCCGTTTTTGCCAACGGAGCGTCGGGCTGGGAAACTTTCACAAAAGGAAGCGGCGGTTTTCTTTACGGATTTTTAGTAGCGGGAGCGCTGACTGGTTGGCTGGCAGAACGCTGGGGAGTCGACAATTTTCTAAAAAATACCGGAATGATGGCGACCGGAACAGCGGTAATTTTATTATTTGGCGTAGGCCATTTGACCGCTATGTATGGATGGGAAAAAGCCCTGGAATATGGTTTTTATCCCTTTTGGCCGGGCGCCGTCATCAAGGTCATTATTGGAGCAACGCTACTTTTGATATGGTATCATTTTTCTAGTAAAATCGCAAAATAGTTTTTATAACCGCGCAATCACCGTTAAATTTCCCTTCACCTTATCTCCTTTTTGCACTTCAATCTTCGCATCTAATGGTAAATATAAATCCACTCGCGAACCAAATTTGATAAAACCCATATCAGCACCTTGTTCAACCTGGTCGCCAATCTCGAGGTAATTAACAATTCTTTTAGCGAGTGCACCTGCCACCTGTCGCATCAAGATTTCCGAGTCACCATTGCTGATGACAGTCGTAGTTCGTTCGTTCTCATCCGAAGATTTGGGATGCCAGGCAACCAGATATTTGCCAGGATGATATTTAAAATAATTGACCGTTCCACTGATGGGATTTCGGTTGACGTGTACATTGGTCGGACTCATAAAAATAGAAACCTGTAATCGTTTATCCTGAAAATATTCGTTTTCGCTCGTTTCCTCAATCACCACTATTTTTCCATCAGCGGGCGCGTACACCACGTTGTCATCTGCCACCAGAATCTCTCTGCGTGGATTGCGGAAAAACTGTAATACTAAAAAAAACAGTACCAATGAAATAATACCAACTGCCATCAGAAGATTGGGAAAAAAATAAAAGACGCCAACATTCAGGAGCACGAGCAGTAAAATACTCATCAAGATAATCTTGTAGCCCTCGTGGTGTATCTTTTGAAATAAATTCATTCTTTTTTAGTATTATAACTGCTTAGGTAAAATCGGCACAAAGTTAAGTAATTTTCGGAGTTCATCAACATTTATTTAATCGCCATTCCTAAAGCCTTATCTATAAGAAAACAGTGTTTTACAATCTTTTGTTTTGTTTTTTTTTATAAAAAAAGAAAAATAACCTTGATTATACTTCATAATCATCCTCTTATATATAGTAAAAAAGCGGTAACGAAGGGTGCTACAAAGATAAAAGCATCAAACCGATCCAAAAAACCACCGTGCCCTGGCAGAAAACTTCCTGAATCCTTTACCCCTTTACTCCGCTTGAGCATGGATTCTATCAAATCTCCAATCGACCCAAAAACAGCGGTCAGTCCGGCAATTACCAGCCAGTTGACCATAGATTGCTCCGAAAATACAAGACTAAGCAAAAAACCTGCGGCAATAGTCGTAACTGCTCCGCCGATACTGCCTTCCCAGGTTTTATTGGGAGAAATACGGGGAAACAGCGGTGTCTTACCAATCTTAGAACCAATAATATAAGCGCCCGAATCATTGGCCCAGGTAAGCAGTAATATTCCAAAAATCGTATTGGGCAGATAAGTATCTCCTTCTATTCCGACGAGGACGACCATCGACATGGGAAGTCCGATATAGAAAATTCCTAAAAATAGATGGGCCAGATTGGTGAAAGGTTCTTTTGTCTTGGCAAATAACTCCCGAACGAAAATTAGAAAGACCAGCGGGATAGATAGAATCGTCGCTTTCTTTAAAAAAAGAAAAGGATCTGCTGGAATGCCGAGTTTATAAATCCCGGTAATGAGAACGGGTAAAATGCCCATAATCGTTCCCGCTATCTTATAATGGCGAATATTAGATGGATTTTGCGCCACAAGGGTCATTCCAATAAATTCCCACAAACAAAGTGCAGTAATGAGGACAAAAAGGCCAACGAAAGGGTAGAGGCCCCCATATAATCCGGCCAGCATCACGGCTACAAATACAATGGCGGTAAGAATTCTGGTAGTCATAACTAAGGTTTTCTCAGATCATTAGGGTTTGAAAAAAAGGTGTTTTCTGTTTTTGGCTCGTCTAAAAATAATGCCCGATTTTTTATTAAAAAAAAACCAAATACCATCGCCCCCAGGGCAGACAGTATCAACGAATAAGACAAAGCAAGGTCTGTATCTGCCGTCAGTATTTCATCCGAAACCGCAAAATACGGCGCAGAAACCAGCATCGCATTGTTAAAAAAGTGAAGAATAATCGGAATCCACAAATTATTGGACCAATAATATAAATAACCCAGTACGGCACCCAGCACAATCCGAGGAAATAATCCCTCAAACTGGAAGTGAAATGCACTAAAAAAGAAAGCACCTAACCAAATAGCCAGGTGTGAATTTTTAAAGTAGCCAACTAATTTTGTCTGAACAATTCCACGAAAAAATAACTCTTCGCCCATCGCCGGAATCGCTGCAATTATCAATATATTCAGTAACCAGTCGACGGGCGTATCAACGGATAAAAGCATGGTAATCATCTCTGCCGTATCGGCTTCTACATTAACGGCCCATTCGGGCAATGGCAAAAGTTGGTTAAACCACGCGCTTAGATTAACCAAAGGCAAGCTGATCATTAAGAGTAAAAAACTGAAAATCAGTACTTTAGGCAACGGTGGTCGACTGAGCTGAAAATAATCAGCCGCCCCTTTTCTTTTTATAATCCACCAGAAGAAAAAGCAAGGAAGTATAAAGGTGAAAACCTGATGAATGGCGGCAGTAGTCCGGAAAAATCTTCGGCCGATCTCCTCCGGCTGACTGCTGAAAATCTCGTCGATATTCGTTAGATCGAAGTCATTCAAATAAGCATATCCGAAACTTAATGCCGTTCCAAGCAAACTAAAAAAAATGACAAGCAGCGTAATAGCCAGTACGTCCGTTTTAATAAAGAGACCTTTCGATTCTCTAATCAGAGATGATATTCCCATAAGTATTAAAAATAAATTTTACCAGTAAAAGTAGAAGATTTTGATCGGTTTTTTTTTTACATCTATAATTATTATAATTACAGGATTATTATAAGGTATCCTATCAGCAGAAAGTATTGCCTTAAAATTTCTTGTATAAGAAAATAGTAAATAACATTTTTTAATTAACCCTTTTTTTAACCTTAAAAATAAAATAGAATGAAAAAACATTTATGGATTTTCTCCCTGCTTTTCTTTTGTGCCTCTTTTATGACGGCTCAGCGGACAGTGACGGGAATGATTATTGACGATCTTGGTGATCCACTTATTGGAGCTAACATTGTCGTTAAAGGAACAACCATTGGTACGGTGACTGATATTGATGGTAAGTACAGTATTGTTGTTCCGGAAGGGTCTAAGGAATTGGTAGTATCCTACACTGGATTTACCACAATGGAAAAAGAAATTGGAACCAGTAATATTTTAGATTTTAATCTATCAGAGGGACTCGCTCTCAAGGAAGTAGTCATCGTAGGTTACGGACAAAATAGTAAGAGATTAAATATTCAGACAGTGGGGTCAGTTGGCGAACAGGAAGTAAGCAATATTCCAGCGACTAGTCCCCAACAAATTTTACAAGGACAAGTTGCTGGGGTACAAATGACAAATTCGTCGGGTGTACTGGGAGCTGCGAGTAATATTCGTATTCGAGGAGTTGCCTCACTTAATGCGGGTGGAAATCCGCTATTTGTGGTAGATGGTGTTCCACTAGCGGATGAGAATTTTGCTGGTACTGCCGGAGGAGCTGCTTTGAATCCTTTACTAGATATTGCACCATCTGATATAGAATCTATGACCGTACTAAAAGATGCTGGTGCTGCCGCTATTTACGGGTCGCGAGGGTCAAACGGGGTAGTTTTAATTACGACAAAGAAAGGTACCGTCGGTAAGAATAATGTAGTCTTTAATACTTCTTATGGTACTTTGCAGCCAACCAATTTATTTGATATGGCAAACACCGAAGAGTGGGTAGACATTCTTGGCGTTGATCCTGCAAATTTTCCTTCTGATTACTTTGATTGGCAAGACGCGGTAACGCAAACGGGTTATACTTTCGATGCCAATTTAGGGTTTACCGGAGGAAATGCTTCTACTACCTACTATATAGGTGCTGGTTACTCAGATGCAGAGAATTATACAATTGGTAATAGTTTAAGTAAAATTAATGCTCGAGTAAATTTACGACACAAATTAAATGATAGAGTAACTGCTGGTGCCAATGTTGGACTAACCAGAACAAATTCAGATCGGTCTAGAACAGAAAATTCTACCTTTGCTCCTTTGACTTCTTCTTATTTGCAGCGACCATATGTATTGCCAAGAAATGAAGATGGTAGCTTTGCCAATACTGGTTTTATCGCCAATGTGATAGCGATAGAAGAATTGGGATTGGCTAATTTTAATTCTTATCGTGCGATTGCTAATTTGTTTGCAGAAGTGAAAATAGCGGATGGATTAACCTTCAAAACAGATTGGGGACTTGACTTTCAGGAAGTGCAGGAAGAATTTAGAGAGGTAGAAGTATTTTCTCCTGGTGGATCTGCTTTTAACGATCTTGACCGAGGTATTAAATGGTTGACCACAAATACCTTAAATTATTCAAAGATTCTTAACAGTGACCACGCACTTAATTTTGTGGTAGGACAAAGTTTTGAGGCATTGCAATTTTCTGATATTACCGTGGAATCATCTGGTTTTGCGGCTGATAAGTTAAGAAATGCAGGTTCTGGAGCAACACCTTTAACTACCTCTGCAACAAGAACTGCCTGGGCCTTGAATTCTTATTTTGGGCGGGTAAATTACCGTTTAATGGATAAATATATTGCAGAAGTTTCTCTTCGTGGGGATGGATCTTCCCGTTTTGGAGACAACAACCGTTGGGGAGTCTTTTGGGCTGTTTCTGGAGGGTGGATTGCATCCGATGAGGACTTCCTCAAGGATAATAGTACTTTAAGCTTTTTAAAATTAAGAGCTTCTTATGGAACAACTGGAAACGATCGAATTGATAACTTTGCTTCTCTTGGTCTTGCTCAAGGAGCAAATGACTATAATGGCCAGCCGGGTTTAGCTGCCGTCCAGGCTGCTAATCCAAACTTAAAATGGGAGGAAACTGCCCAGTTCGATGTTGGCTTTGAATCTACGTGGTTAAATGATCGAATTAGATTTAATGGATCTTTTTATGTAAAAAATACAGAGGGATTATTGCTGGATTTCCAGTTACCCTTCACCTCTGGATTTACCAATATTACGCGTAATGCGGGATCTATGAAAAATACGGGTGTTGATTTAGAATTAGGAGGAACTATTTTGAGAACGGCAGGAGGCTTAACATGGGATATGGACTTAAATGTAGGATTCCTAAATAATGAGGTAACTTCCCTTCCTGATGCCACGGTAGACGTAGATGGAAATGGTTTCTTGATTGGTACTGCTAGTCAAAGAGCGGTTGTTGGTCGTAGTGCCAATGAATTTTATCTGATCCGCTATAATGGTATTAACTCCGAAACGGGAGACGCAGAATGGTTAGATGCAGATGGTGAGCTGACTACTTCTCCCGGTGCAACGGACAGAGTATACGTAGGATCTGCTATACCTGATTTTACGGGAGGTCTGACTAGTACAGTAAGATATAAGGATTTGGACTTCGGATTCCTTTTCAATTTTGTTTCAGGTGGTAATGTATACATCGGAGATTTAAGATTTACCGAAAATACAGCAAGCGGTTTTAACAAATCCAGAGACGTATTAGATGTTTGGCAAAATCCCGGAGATCAGTCTTTTGCGCCTAGTAGAGAAAGCGCAACTTATACTACTGGATCTTTCGCCCAACGATCTACCTCTCAATTATTTGATGCTAGCTATATTCGATTGAAAAGTATTACCTTGGGATACACCCTGAGAGGCTCAACGTTGGGAACGAGTGCTTTTGAGAATATTCGTTTATATATTCAGGGAAATAACTTATTAACTTTCAATGATCCTGACTTCCGAGGACAGGATATTGAGGTCTCTGCTGATGGTCAAAATAACTTAGCTCAAGGTGAGTCTTTCTTTGCAACTCCGCAGGCGAAAATATTTAAATTTGGTTTAAATGCTACCTTTTAATCAAGTTCAAAAAATATAAAATATAAAATATTATGAATAAATTTTTAATGCTTTTTACCGTTCTGTTTTTAGTCTCCTGTGGGGATGAATTAAAGATAGAACCGGAACAATCACTCTCCATTGATGCTTCTTTTTCGGACGAAAATACTTCCAGGGCTTCTTTGAATGGAGTTTATAGTTTGTCACAAGATTTAGATGTATTTGGTGCTATGCCTCAGATTATCAACGATTTTATGTTTGATAATGTTAACTTTATTGGTTCGTTTCCTACCTTACAGGATGTTAACAATTTTGCAACGATATCTGATAATTTAACTACTTCTGGTATCTTTCGAGATCATTACGCAGCTATTTTAGCAGCCAATTCTGTTGTTCACTTTGTTCCTTTAATAGAAGATGAAACTTTCGTTCAGGAATCAAGGGACGAAATAGTGGCAGAAGCTAAGTATCTGCGAGCAATTTTGTACTTCAATTTAGTAAATCTTTTTGCCGAACCATACTTAACCGATAATGGCGCATCTCCTGGTCTAGCAATAATCACCGTACCCGATGTATTATTAGAAGGGGCAAAGACGAGTAGTCGTAATTCAGTGGCTGAAGTATACGCACAAATTGAGCAAGATTTGATGGATGCGGAAGCTGGCCTAACTGATTCCGCAGATAAGTACCGTGCGACAACAGTAGCTGCATCAGGAATGTTATCCAGATTATATCTCTATAAAGGAGATTGGGATGGAGTTATTAGAAGTGCTAACAAAGTGATTGATAATGCAGCGTATCAACTGGCTAGTAATTACGATTTTTATAATACTCCCAGTATCGAAGCTGTTTTCTCATTGAATATGTCATCTATTGATAATTCTGCTACTGGTTCTGGAGGATGGGCTAATTTTTATAGTCCTGCTCCACTTGGTGGACGTGGAGATTGTCCTTTTGATTCTACCTTTTTGGCATTACATGAAGAAGGAGATTTAAGAATCTCTAACCTTACTCAAGAATCAATCGAAGGACCTATAAAATTGTTATACACTGCTAAATTTCCAGATGCGCAAAATAACTCAGACGATGCTCCCATTCAGCGAGTAACGGAAGTACACCTGAATCTGGCAGAAGCGATCACCCGGAATAATGATGCGGTAGAACAGTCTGTAATAGACATCCTTAATCCAATTCGTGAAAGAGCTGGTTTATCTACATTCTCTACCGATGACTTTGATGATGCGGATGACTTGTTGGAGACCATCCTTGACGAGCGGAGAAAAGAACTGGCTTTTGAAGGCCACCACCGCAATGATGTTTTACGAACTGGGGCAGCCCCGGATAACGATAAGAATATTTTACCAATTCCACAGCGTGAGATTGATTTAGGTTCTTCTCTACCTCAAAACCCCGGCTACTAGTTTTTCAACATTAAACTAGACAATTTTTTTACTCAAAAATCGCCTCTTCAATATACTTTGAAGAGGCGTTTTTCTTAGACTTGATACCCTTCAACAAATTGGCTCTATAATAAATAATCTTTTGTCGCCCAGGCAGCAGAATCCTCTTCCTAAACGTTACCTTTACCACAAACCTTGAATAAAAATTGAAAACCACCCCCACCCACCTAAGCGTCAACGTCAACAAAATTGCCCTCTTGCGAAATGCTCGTGGCGGCAACCTGCCTAATTTAGTACAAGTAGCCAAAGATTGCGAAGCCTACGGCGCACAAGGAATTACCGTCCATCCACGTCCCGACGAACGTCATATCCGCTACGCCGACGTCCCACAACTGAAAAATATCGTTACCACCGAATTTAACATCGAAGGAAATCCCAACCCTAAATTTATGGAATTGGTTTTAGCCAATCGTCCACATCAATGTACCTTGGTACCCGACGCGCCCGACGTATTGACATCCGACCGGGGCTGGGATACCATTCAGCACGCTGATTTTCTCAAAGACATTACCGCTCAATTACAAGAAAAAGGTATTCGAGTCTCTATTTTTGTCAATGCCGACCAGAAGATGGTAGCCGGAGCCAAAGCTGTCAATGCCGATCGCATCGAACTATATACCGGAGATTATGCCAATGCGTACGCCGAAAATCCAGCAAAAGCTGTAGAAGCACACCATCTGGCAGCCATGGAAGCCAACAAAATAAACATTGGAATCAACGCGGGACACGACCTGAATCTCGATAATCTAGCCTATTACTGCCAAAATGTTCCAGGATTACTGGAAGTTTCTATCGGACAAGCATTAGTAGCAGACGCCTTGTATTACGGACTACATAATACCATCCAAATGTATTTACAGCGGCTGATGGTCATGAAAACAGTATAGTTATATATTTATTTTTTTATTTGCGTCTAATTTTTAAAAAAAAAGACGTCAAATACTATCTTTGCATTCTATTATGAAGTCTTTAACTTCAACAATTTTCTATAAGCGAAATTTTATTACTTAACTAAAAATGAATTAGTATGAAAAAATGTTCACTAATCTTAATGATGGTGTTCTGTGTAGTAGGCTTGGCCTTCTCACAAAGAACCATTACTGGTATGGTGAGTGATGATCAGGGAGAAGCTCTGATTGGCGCTAACGTACTCGTAAAAGGTACCACGATTGGTACTGTTACCGATATTGAAGGCAAATATTCTCTGAATGTTCCTGCCGATGCTGGCAACACACTGGTATTCAGTTATACTGGATATGCTACCCGAGAAATGCAACTCGGTGCATCCAACGTTATGGATTTGACCATGTCGGAAGGTGCCGTATTAGGCGAAGTAGTCGTAACGGCGGTAGGTTTGGAAGCCAATCGAGCTAGTCTTGGATATTCCGTACAGAATGTAGAAGCCGAAGAATTACTGGCTTCTAAAGAAGTCAACCTCGTAGATGCCCTTAACTCAAAGGTAGCTGGAGTACAGGTAACCAGTTCTTCTGGTTCTCCCGGATCATCTTCCAGTATCCGTATTCGTGGTTCTGTTTCGGTTAACAAATCAAATCAGCCATTATTTGTGGTAGATGGAATTCCAATTGATAACTCTACGTTTGGTAATGCAACTGATGGAGTAGATAACTCTAATCGGGTAGTGGATATCAATCCTAATGATATTGAATCGATGACGGTACTAAAAGGACCTTCTGCTACTTCTCTTTATGGCGTACGTGCGGCTAATGGTGCGATTGTTATTACGACAAAAAAGGGAGTCGCAGGAAAACCAAAAATTAATATTTCTGCGTCTTATAGTATAGATCAAGTAAATAAATTTCCCGAATTACAAAATACCTACGCTCAAGGGAATACCAATTCTGGCACACCAACTTATCTAGGACCTGAAACGGGAGCTGGTAATAGTTGGGGTCCACTCGTATCTGATTTGGAATACGATGGAGACACCGAATATTTCTTTAACAAAAGAGGACGATTGGTTCCCAGGGGAGAAGGTAATGGTCAAGCGGCGGAAACATTTGACCAGCGTGACTTTTTCGTTAATGGACAAACATATGACTTGAACGCCAGTGTATCTGGTGGAAATGAGAATGCTACTTATTTTATTTCAGCGGGGCGTTTAAACGCAACGGGTGTAGTGCCTAATGCAGACTTTTCGCGTAATTCATTTCGAGTGAATACCAAGGCGAAATTAACTGATAAGTTAAGTGCCGGTATTTCAATGGCTTACGTTAATTCAGGTGGAACGCGTATCCAAAGAGGTTCTAACTTACAGGGTGTAATGCTCGGATTATTACGAACAACACCTACTTTTGATAATGGAAATGGAAGAATAGGACAAGATGCAGCCGATACTCCAGCTACTTACTTAAATCCTAATGGAACCCAGCGATCTTATCGTAATGGAGTTTATGACAATCCTTACTGGACCATTAACAAGAATCCTTCTACTGATAATGTAAACCGTATTATTGGAAACTTTAATACAAATTATACCATTAATGATAACTTGTTTTTGACCTACCGCTTAGGAGTAGATACTTACACAGATGAACGATTAAGTGCACAAGATATTAATGGTGGACCTGGTAGTTTTGGTAGAAACGTAGGGTCAGTTGCGAATCGTAACATTAATCTCCGGGATGTTAATATGGATGCAATTCTTGGGTATAACAAGGATTTGACGGATGATTTAAAATTATCTGGTGTAGTTGGGTACAATCTGTATGATACCAAATCCACAGATCGTCTTACTACGGGAACTACCTTAGCCGTGCCGAATTTCTACCATATTAGTAATGCCACAGATTTAACTTCGGCTGAATTTATTGGACAAAAAAGAATTCATGGTGCCTATGCTACAGCGGATCTTGGATTCAATGAGTTTTTGTTTGCTAACTTCTCTTTCCGTAATGATTGGTCTTCTTCTTTACCAACCGAAAATAATACTTACCAGTCTTATTCTGCTTCTTTAGCGTTAGAAATCATGGAGGCTTTTAATATTGCTCGTAACGACGTATTATCGTACGGAAAGTTTAGATTTTCTTATGGTGTTGTTGGAAATGATGCACCAATTTATTCTACAAGTAATGTATTTGATCCAGCCGTATCTTTTGGGGATGGATTTTTCGCAAATGGAATTGAATTTCCAGCTTTTGGAACAAATGCCTTCGAGAGATCTACTTTATTGGCGAATCCTGAATTAACACCAGAAAAATCTACCACTTATGAAATTGGTGGAGAATTTAAATTCTTAAAAGGTAAAGTTGGTTTAGATGTAACCTATTACAATACTCGATCAGAAGATATAATCATTGCAGTACAGGTGTCTTCCGCCTCTGGTTTTACCAACCGATCTCAAAACTCTGGGGTTATTACCAATAAAGGTTGGGAAATAACGGGTAACGTAGAAGTACTCGAAAGAAATGATTTCACCTGGAATGTGGCTGCTAATTTTAATCAGTATAAAAATATCGTAGAAGAATTGGCAGATGGCGTTGAAGATATCTTCCTCGCAGGATTTACCTCTACTTCTGTGGATTTGGTTCCTGGTCAGCCTTACAGTAGTATTTTCGGAAATGGCTGGCAACGAACAGATGATGGAGAAGTCATCATTGGCGATAACGGTTGGCCATTAGTTGATCCGACCAAGAAAGCATTAGGTGATCCAAACCCGGACTGGACGTTAGGTCTAAGAAATACATTCACTTTCAAAGGTGTGAGCGTTTCAGGTTTACTGGACATCCGTCAAGGTGGTCAAGTATGGTGTGGTACCTGTGGAATCATTGATTTCTTTGGAACTTCACAGCAGTCGGCTGATGAGCGTAATGATATCGTTGTTTTTCCTGGAGTAGTTAATCGGGGAACCGAGGAATCTCCCAATTTCGTTCAAAACGATACTCCAGTTGCCTTGGCTCAGGCAGATCCTGAAGCTAGTAGTAGTGCATTCTACCGAACACGTTACGGATTTGGTGGTATTTCTGAAATGAGTATCTACGATGCTTCCTGGGTACGCTTACGTGATGTAAGTATCGGTTATAGTATTCCAAACGATATTTTAAGCAAAATTAATGTTCAAGATGTTAGAATTACCTTAACTGGAAGAAATTTGTGGCTGAAAACAGACTATCCAGGTGTAGATCCAGAAACCAACTTAACTGGTGCTTCCAACGGGTACGGACTTGATTATTTTAATATGCCAAACGCCAAAAGTTATAACGTTACCGTAAATCTTACTTTTTAGAAAGTAACTAATATTTAACGAGTAACGAAATTTTAAATATAAACATAATATAAAATGAAATATAAAATATTCACAGCACTAACCGTGCTTTGTCTTGTCTTCAGTTCTTGTGAACAAAAGCTGGACGAACTTAATATTGATCCAAACTCACTGACGGAAGTACCACTTGCATTGCAGCTACCCGAAGCTATCGTTCAGGCAGTATTCAACGCAGGGAGTAACCCCAATCGAATTGCTGGCATCGTCATGCAGCAATTACGCGGAATTGATGCTCAGCAGGCAGATTATACTCGGTATGTGATTGGTGAGGATGCCGTAAACAATTTTTGGAATACTGGATTATACGCAGGAGTACTCAGATCTTGTGATGTAATTATTACTCAAGCAACAGTTGAGGAAGCACCATTTTATAGCGGAGCTGCTAAAATTCTGATGGCCAATCAATTAGGTATTGCTACCTCTATGTTTGGTGATTTACCATATAACGAAGCATTTCAGGGTGCTGATAATTTAATGCCTGGTTATGATTCGCAAGAAGCAATCTATGATATTGTACAAAACCTACTCGACGAGGGTATGGAAGAGATTGCAACCGATGGTGGTGGTGCCAACGCTGGATACCTTGGGGGAGATTTACTCTACGATGGAGCTTCAGAATCGTGGGTTGCTATGGCAAGAGCATTGAAAGCTAGATACTTAATGCATACGCTCAATCGTAACCCCGGAAATGCTGCGGCTGCGCTTACGCAATTGGAAGATGCATTTGAGGAGGATGGTCAACCTCTTTTTACCTTTGGTACTTCAGTAACCCAAAACTGGTCATTGGCCAAATTTGGTCTTGATCGACCTTCTACTTTAGCATTCCACGAGCAATTTGCTGCGATGTTGTCAGACGATCCTCGATTACCAGTTTATGCTGAATTCGACGGTACCTTTTGGCAGTATTTCGGTAATCCAGCCTTTGTATGGGCAAAAAATGACGCAACTGTTCCGCTGATCTCTTACGTAGAGGTAAAGTTTTTGGAGGCAGAGGCAACTGCTCGTACGGGAGGAGATGATGTTGCTGATGTACTTGCCGAAGGTATTCAAGCGAGTTTCAATTTAGTAGGAATGGTAGATACGGTTGACTATATCACTAATGCGAGCAATTTGGATGGATTAGATGATGAAAGTACTATTGAACGAATCATGACGGAATCCTATAAAGCTTATTATGGATTTAATTTTCACGAAACTTGGACCAACTACCGACGAACTGGATATCCTGTTATTATGGAACCGTCCGAAGATTTGACAAGTGGAGCTAATCCTTCTGGCGTATTACCAGAAAGATTTTTATATCCAGAATCAGAATCACAGACCAATTCTACAAACGTAGAAGCGGCTAAAAGCCGGCAGGGTGGTGCATTACTAGATGCTACTCTGTGGGCATTCGAATGATCATTGATTGATACAATATGATGTAGTAAGAACCGGAATGTTTCCAGTTCTTGCTATATTTTACTAATTACGTATATAATGTTAAATATCAAAACTTTTCTTTTTATTCTTGTTTTACCCTTCGCAGGTTTTTCGCAATCGGATAACTTAAATCCCGCTATTTCGTGGGACTATGGCAAGGGTTATATAAAAACATTTGACCTAAAGGAAAAGAAAACGGCCACAGAATATTTTCTCGAAAAAACATGGTTACCAGCAACCTTCATAAACGGGGAAGGAACTATCGGAGACAAGTCGTATTTTACAAAGTTTGATGTGTTTAATAACGAAGTAAACATCAATATCAACGGTAAAATTATGGTTGCACCAATGGATGTCGTGAATGGATTTACATTACAGACTCCCGCAGGAGATCGGATTTTTATGGTTTTTAAACCAGACAACTGGAGCAAACCAGCTACGTATTTTGAAATAATTGCGGATGGAGAGTTGCAGTTACTCGTTTATTACACTGCTAAAAATGTAGGAAATACCTACAACCCTGCGATTGATGCTGGATCTAAAACAACCAAGATGGTTAAAAAAGAGACCTATTATATTTTGTCAGATAACAAATTATACGAAGTACCTAGTAGAAGAAAAGCCGGACAGCAATTATTTGCCGATTTTGGTAACACTAAAAAGTATTTTTCTGAAAACAAAGTAAAATTTAAAAATAAAGAAGACTTGATTGATTTAGTTGATTTTCTTAATAAAAATAAAAAATAAAAAGATGCATAATAATTTAAAACTTATATTATTATTCTTAACGCTTGGGGTATTTATGACCTCTTGTGATAAAGAAGAAACAACATTTAGTGATCTGGAGCCTGGAGTAACAGGAACCGTTATCAGTTTTACAGAATCTATGCCGGGATTCTTTGACCTTGCCGATGCAAGTAACTCAGTCAATTCATTTTCGTTCGCTAATGCTGAACTTGGAGAGGATGTTAATTCTGCGACTTTGACCGTTACTTATACAAGTGCGTCAACCAGAATGACATCAAATCCTGTTGTGGTGGAAAATGTGACGGTTGACGGATCCTATTCTATGTCGCTAGTACAGGCAGCAGAACTTTCTGGAGTGGCTATTAGTGCCTTGGAAGTAGGAGATGTTTTTACCATAGGAATTAATATGTCAACCGCCTCTGGAAACTACACAAATAGTAAAAAATTGAATATTGCGGTAAGCTGTGCTTCTAATTTGGCTGGTACTTATAGTTACGAAGCTACTTCGGTATGGTGTGGAGAGCCTTTAACTTCTGGAGAAGTTACTTTTACGGAAGTAGCAGCGGGTGCTTACACGCTGGATGATTTTTCTCTGGGTGGATATACTACTTGTTATAGTGGACCTGGACCTTGGGGTACTCTGCAACTAGTCGATGTTTGTAATGATATAACGCTTGCGGGAGAGGACAACTACGGTGATACTTGGACATATTCCGTTGATGATGTATCGGGTGCCGACCTGACCATAAGTTGGAATAATACCTACGGAGAATCAGGTTCTGCCGTTATTACTCGGACGGATGGCTCCGACTGGCCAGATTTATTCTAGCTAGAATTCTTTTAACGAAATATTGATATATTTTAGGTATTAAGTGGTCAGCTGCAGTTCTGTAGTTGACCATTTTTCAATAGATTTCAATTCTTAAAGGGTAACAAGTCTAATAACTTAATCATGAATAAAATTTTAACATTCCTTCTTTTCTGTTTTTTTTTACAATCGATATCTTTTAGTCAGAATACTGTTGGATTAATAAAATATAATTCAGCGCAATCCTTTCCTGGTTACAACTTAGTCTATCCACACAATCAGTCAACTGTTTATCTGCTTGACAATTGTGGACAAATTGTACACCAGTGGAACGATAATAGTGATTTACGTCCAGGTAATTCTGTATACCTGATGCCAAACGGTGATTTGATCAAAACCAAGCGGCCTGGATCTTTTCAGGAAGATCCTATCTGGGCCGGTGGAGGAGGAGCTACCGTAGAACGCCTCAACTGGAATAATACGCTAAAATGGTCTTTTACTAAAAATGATGCACAAGGTAGATTGCATCATGATATCGCGCCGCTCCCAAACGGAAACGTGTTGATGATTGCCTGGGAATTGAAATCAAATGAAGAAGCAATTCAGGCGGGCAGGAATCCAGAAAAAATAGCACAAGACAAGCTTTGGCCAGATCAAATAATAGAGTACAATCCTGACTCGAATGCCATTGTCTGGGAATGGAATACGTGGGATCATCTCGTCCAGGACTTCGATGCTACCAAAGATAACTTTGGCGAGGTAGAAAACCATCCAGAATTGATTGATCTAAACTGGGATAATCACAATGGCCACCCTGATTGGCTGCACTTTAATGCTATTGATTACAATGAATACTTGGATCAGATTGTGATTAGTGTGCCTTATTTCGACGAAATCTGGATCATTGATCATAGCACAACTACTGCCGAAGCGGCTGGACATATTGGCGGCAACTTTGGAAAGGGAGGTGATTTATTATACCGTTGGGGCAATCCAACCACCTATAAGCGCGATTCAAGTCGGGAGCAACAATTGTTTTTCTCTCACGATGTTCATTGGATCAATCCTCAAGCTAACCCCGCCGATTTAGACTTTGGTAAGTTAGCCGTTTTTAACAACCGATTACCAGACTTTTCTTCCAGTGCAAATATTTTCCAAACACCCATTGATCTGGAAAATAACGAGTATATACTCAACACTGAAGAGATTTACGGACCAGAGGACTTTACAAAGGTACTTACACACCCAGAAGCTCCTATTGAAGCATTTTCTAATGCCATCTCAAGTGTTCAAATATTACCTAATGGTAATGCTTTGGTATGCTCCGGCAGATGGGGTTTTAGTTATGAATTAAGCCCGGAGGACGAGGTAGTTTGGGAATATATCCTCCCATTACAGGGAGGTAATCCTGTTAGTCAAGGTACAGACTTAGCTATAAATGATAATTTTTTATTTAGGTTAAAAAGATATGCGGAAACTTATAGTGGCTTTGATAATCGTAATTTGGATCCACAGGAATATCTAGAATTAAACCCCGATCCTACAATTTGTGATCTGGCAACTTCTACCCTCGATTTATCATTGAAAAAGACACTTCTTCACCCCAATCCAGTCGTTGATTATCTCCACCTGGACCTGCCTATGGAATCCTCGGCTGATATTTTAATCTATAATACAGTAGGAAAAATGGTCATTAAAACAAAATGGGATGGACAACCAATTTATCTTGCATCGTTACCCGCAGGAGCTTATTTTATAAATATTAATAACCAAAAACCATATTTTAGTAAATTTATTAAATTATAATAGTTTTTAATGTGTTTATTTCAATACACTACTTTTGATAAAAACTTTCCCCAAAAAAAAGTTTCCTGTTTTTTGTTAATATTTCCCCATATCCTTGGTTTTTAATAATTTTCATACTACATTTAATCGTAATTAAAGAACATCTTGCTATTTAATAAGGCAAAAGCTCTATCTCACAGAACATTCTGACACTACACAATATGGCTGCCCTAAATAATTTTCTAAAATTTTTGGAGCATCAAAAACGCTACGCTGCCCCCACGCTCACTGCCTACAGTAGCGATCTCCATCAGTTTTTTCGATATCTTGATAGCATTTACGGTTCCGTTCCATTAACGGAGATTAAAGCCTTGCATGTTCGTTCCTGGATGGTGGAACTTTCGCAAGCGCACACCGCCAAAACCGTTAGTCGAAAACTCTCTGCCCTCAAGACTTTCTTCAAATATCTATTAAAACGGAATTTGATTACCCACAATCCAATGTTAAAAATTACAACGCCCAAGGTAAATAGTAGAGTGCCGGTCGTAGTGAGAAAAGCAGAACTGCAACAACTGTTTGAACAAGTTGTATTCGCCGATGATTTTGCGGGCAAGCGGGATCAACTCGCATTAGAAACCCTCTACGCTACCGGAATGCGTCGGGCGGAACTCATTGGCTTGAAAATCGCGGACATTGATTTTACCAATCGACAAATGCGCGTTTTAGGAAAAGGAAATAAAGAACGAATGCTGCCGTTTAATAAAAATCTGGCAGACTTGCTTCGATCATACATTGAGATACGGAATAATACGTTTTCAGAAATAAATAATAATCGTCTTTTTTTAACTAATAAAGGTGAACCGATGTATCCGAAAATGGTATATAATTTGGTTAAAAGGTACTTGGGAATGGTTACTACCGTTGAAAAAAAGAGTCCTCACGTGTTACGACACTCTTTTGCGACCCACCTTTCGGACAACGGAGCGGACCTCAATGCCATCAAAGAACTACTGGGACACGCCAGTCTATCGGCTACCCAGATTTATACACATTCCTCCGTAGAAAAATTAAAAAAAATCTACCAACAGGCCCATCCAAAGGCCGGAAAGTCAGATTAAGTATTACTGATATAAAATTTTATAACCTGGATTTAATTATCAATTAAATCCACAAATCTTAAAAACAATGAGAGTACAAACGCAAGCCCTGCACTTCTCCGCAGATCAGAAGCTCATCCAGTTTATTGAAAGTAAACTGAGTAAACTCGAACAGTTTTTTGACCGAATCATCTCTGCCAATGTGATTCTCAAATTAGAAAATACCGGGCAAATCAAAGATAAAATCGCTGAGGTAAGGCTAAAAATTCCCGGAGGTGTCCTTTTCGTAAAAGGAACTCAAAAATCTTTCGAAGCATCGATTGATATGGCAGTGGAAGCACTAAGACGACAACTAATCAGACATAAAGCCCGTCGTGGTAGAGCAAAATCATAAAATTTATCTCTAAAGTCATCAAAAAAGAAGCGTTCGATAAAGATCAGACGCTTCTTTTTTGTATTAGGGATAGCCCAAATAACCCTTATTTTCTCTTCTACTAATTTCCTTTTAGGCACTCGCCAACATTCATTGGAAACTTTTATCTATAAATCTTCGTTAAACCCTACAAATCACGTAAAAAAAACGATCTTTGCACCCACTTGAAAAAATATTAGGAATACATAAAAATTTTTTATTAAAATTCCTCAATAAAAGATCGCTGAAAATTTTACTTTTTTATTAAAAATAGTATCTTTGCAGTCGCATTTGAGAAAATGATCTCAAAACGTTTTAGTAGCAGATAATTAATTTATTATCTACTTTAACATCAAGCCAATGTAGCTCAGCTGGTAGAGCCGCTGATTTGTAATCAGCTGGTCGGGGGTTCGAGTCCCTCCATTGGCTCCTGTTTTTTTTTGATCCTTCCATTTAGGAAGACCAATTAAAGAGGAATTTTTTTAGGATTGGCGATTAATTTATTTAGTCAATATTCCTTAGGGGGGTGCGCCGCAGTTGGAGAGGCGGGATGGACTGTAAATCCATTGTTTCGGCTGAGTAGGTTCGAATCCTACCACCCCCACTCAAATTTTGCAAAGCAAAAAAGATTGCTTTAATGCCGTTACCACTACAGGCATTTATAAATTGAAATCGCAAAAAAGTTAAATTAACATAGGTTAATTCTTTTGCGGGCGTAGCTCAGTTGGTAGAGCATCAGCCTTCCAAGCTGAGGGTCGTGGGTTCGAGTCTCATCGCCCGCTCTAAAATTAGGTTGCTTCCCAATAGTGGGAAGCTTACCTGATTTCACTTTGTTCATTTTAGATTTTTCCATCGGTAAAAATTTAAAATTGACAAAGACTACACAACGCCGATGTAGCTCAGGGGTAGAGCACGTCCATGGTAAGGACGGGGTCGGGGGTTCAATTCCCTTCATCGGCTCTACATTTAGGACACTGTATTTAAATTGTACTTAATTAATTTTATTTTCATTTCATAAAAACGCTAAAGCGATGGCTAAAGAAACATTTTCAAGGGACAAGCCACACCTTAATATTGGCACCATCGGGCACGTTGACCACGGTAAAACGACCCTTACAGCAGCAATTACTTACGTGCTGTCCAAAGACGGAATGGCTGAAAAAATGGATTACTCATCTATTGACGCCGCTCCTGAAGAAAAAGAAAGAGGTATTACGATTAACACCGCACACGTAGAGTACGAAACGGCTAATCGTCACTATGCCCACGTTGACTGTCCAGGTCACGCGGATTATGTAAAGAATATGGTAACGGGTGCTGCCCAGATGGATGGCGCTATTCTAGTTGTTGCGGCAACAGACGGACCTATGCCACAAACTCGTGAGCATATCCTGCTAGCACGTCAGGTAGGAGTTCCTAATATCGTAGTTTTTATGAACAAGGTAGATCTCGTCGATGACGAAGAAATGCTGGAATTGGTAGAAATGGAAGTTCGTGAACTGTTAGATCAGTACGAATTTGATGGAGACAACGCTTCAATTATTGCTGGTTCTGCTTTAAAAGCACTAGAGGACGATGCGGATGCACAAGCAAAAATTCTGGAATTGATGGCTGCTTGTGATAAAGATATTGTTCAGCCACCACGTGATGTCGACAAGCCTTTCCTTATGCCGATTGAGGATGTATTCTCAATCACTGGTCGTGGAACAGTTGCTACTGGTCGTATCGAGCGAGGTGTAATCAACACCGGTGACGGCGTTGAAATCATTGGTATGCAAGCAGATGGTGAAAAGCCACTGACTTCTACTGTAACGGGAGTAGAGATGTTCCGTAAGATCCTTACACGAGGAGAAGCTGGTGATAACGCTGGTATTCTTTTAAGAGGTATTGAAAAAGAAGCAATCAAGCGTGGAATGGTCATTTGCCACCCTGGTTCAGTTAAGCCTCACAAACATTTCAAAGCAGAGGTTTATGTCTTATCAAAAGATGAAGGTGGCCGTCACAAGCCTTTCTTCAACGGTTACCGTCCTCAGTTCTACTTTAGAACAACTGACGTAACTGGTGATATCAAATTACCGGATGGCGTAGAAATGGTTATGCCTGGTGATAACTTATCTCTAGAAGTTAAATTGATCAACACCATCGCAATGGACAAAGGATTGCGTTTTGCAATTCGTGAAGGTGGACGTACAGTAGGAGCAGGACAGGTTACGGAAATTATCGAGTAAGATAACCAATCCATCCATGCTACCGCATTGACTTAACCGTCAATGTTAATAAATAACAAGGAATTTTGAATGCACGCGCAAGTGGTTATTCGAAATTCCTTGTTCCATTAAATTTAATCGGCTAAAGGAAGTCGTTTCCTAAGATTGAACGTTTGGTTTTCTGAATAGTATTACTTTTTGAAAATTCAAATATTTTATCTTATCCACGGGCATAGTTCAATGGTAGAATAGAGGTCTCCAAAACCTTTGATCTGGGTTCGAATCCTAGTGCCCGTGCTAAAAACTGTTTTATGGAAAAAATATCACTTTACGTTAAAGAAAGTTACCACGAGCTGGTAAATAAAGTTACCTGGCCTACCTGGACTAGCTTATTGCAGAGCACCGTACTCGTACTGGTCGCTTCGCTAATTATTTCTCTGATTATCTTTGTCATGGATTTAATTGCTAAAAATGGTCTGGATTTTATCTATCCCGGCGGTAATTTTTAGAAAAGTACAACGTACAAAGATCATATTTTAACCATACTTACAAAACCATAGTCACAACAGTCAAACATGAGCGAAGGCCTAGACTTACGATGGTACTCACTGCGTGTTATTAGCGGTAAGGAAAGAAAGATAAAGGAACGAATCGAACTGGAGATTACCAGATCAAACTGGAAAGAATTTGTTACGCAAGTGCTGGTTCCTTCCGAAAAAGTATATAAGATTCGAAACGGCAAAAAGGTTATTCAGGAAAGAAATATTCTTCCTGGCTATATTCTTATTGAAGCTTCTCACACGAAGTTCAGAGGAGATATGGTACAAAAAATTGCCAACCTTCCCAACGTTATTCACTTTCTTGGTAAAAATAATCCTATTCCGATGCAACCATCGGAAGCTAATCGCATGCTCGGTAAAGTAGATGACTCGCAGGATATCGGCGAAGCACTAATCGAACCGTTCATAGTAGGAGAAACAGTCAAAATTATTGACGGTCCTTTCAATGAGTTTGTCGGTGAAATTCAGGAAGTAAACGAGGAGAAGAAAAAGCTGAAAGTAATCGTGAAAATTTTTGGCCGTGGAACGGAAGTAGAACTCAACTTTATGCAGGTTGATAAACAAAGTTAAAACCTTATTTGACTACCCGTCGGATAATGTCTAACATATTTAAGGGAGCTATTATTAGTAAATAATTGCTGATATAGCGCTAATTACCTCACTTATTCAATTTTTTAAAATGGCAAAAGAAGTAGATGGTTTCATAAAACTCCAGGTCAAAGGAGGCGCGGCAAATCCAGCCCCTCCAGTAGGTCCTGCCTTGGGTGCCAAGGGAGTTAATATTATGGAATTCTGCAAGCGTTTTAACGCGCAGACACAAGAACAAGCTGGAAAAGTTTTACCAGTTGTAATTACGGTTTTCAAGGACAAGTCTTTTAGTTTTATTATTAAGACACCTCCCGCCGCAGTTCAATTGCTGGATGCAGCAAAACTGAAAAAAGGTTCTCCTGAATCTAATCGTCAGAAAGTAGGTTCTGTTACCTGGGATCAGGTAAAAGCAATTGCTGAAGACAAAATGGAAGATCTGAATGCTTTTAGCATCGAATCAGCTATGAAGATGATTGCTGGTACCGCTCGTAGCGCTGGAATTAATGTAAAGGGAACACCACCTTGGGATAACTAAGGTGATCGTGTTTTTGGGACGGATGAAAGCATCCGACTGATCTAAATCTATGCATTGTTATAAAGATAAATTTATATACTCATCTTATAACATTGATAATAAACAGGGAGCTACTTGTTTTGATCGAAAATAAATGGATCATCAATGTAGCGCTAATTACCTCACTTTTTAAATTTTAATGATGGCAAAATTGTCAAAGAAAAGAAGAGCAGCTGTAGCCAAAGTGGATGCAGACAAGCTCTATCCTATCGAGGAAGCGGTAGCGTTGGTTAAAGAAGTCAACTGTACCAAATTCGATGCTTCCGTTGATGTTCACATTCGTTTGGGCATTGACCCGCGAAAGGCCGATCAGGCACTACGTGGAACTGTATCTCTACCACACGGTACTGGTAAATCAAAAAAAGTACTCGTCATGTGTACTCCTGATAAAGAAGAAGAAGCCAAAGCAGCAGGTGCTGATTTTGTTGGACTCGACGATATGGTCGCTAAGATTCAGGGCGGCTGGACAGACATAGATGTAGTGATCGCTACGCCTAACGTAATGGCTCAGGTTGGTAAAATTGGTCGTATTCTCGGACCCCGTGGTCTGATGCCTAATCCTAAAACGGGAACAGTAACACCTAATGTTGGTGCTGCCGTTACGGAAGTAAAGAAAGGTAAGATCTCTTTCCGGGTTGATAAATTTGGTATCATTCACTCTTCTGTTGGTCGAGTTTCTTTTACTCCTGACCAATTAAAGGACAATGCAATGGAATTATTGGACATGCTTGTAAAGATGAAGCCTTCTTCTGCTAAAGGAGTTTACATGAAGTCAGTTACTATCGCAAGTACAATGAGTCCAGGAATCAAGGTGGATACTAAAACTTTTGTTAAATAAATCGTTTCTATCCGAAACGTCTAAATATTAAAATCATGACTAGATCAGAAAAAGCGGCCACGATCGAAGAACTGAAAGGTAAATTTGCGGAAAATTCTTTTTTCTACCTTACCGACTCTTCTGCGTTATCCGTTGAAAAGATTAATAAATTACGCGGACTTTGCTACGAAAAAGGAGTAGAGATGCGTGTTGTAAAAAATACATTGGTTCAAAAAGCGCTAGAAGCAGCACCAGAGGAAAAAAACTATGCTGGTCTCTACGAAGCACTTAAAGGACCTACTGCTATCATGTTTACCGATACGGCTAAGTACCCTGCATCTATCATCAAGGAATTTCGTGGTGAAGATGAGCGTCCTATCGTAAAAGCGGCTTACATTGATTCTTCAATTTATATCGGAGATGACAAAATTTCCGAACTTAGTAAACTCAAATCCAAGGAAGAATTGGTGGCAGAAATTATTTCTCTGCTCCAATCTCCAGCCAAAAATGTTATCGGCGCGCTTCAATCTGGTGGTTCTATCCTCAGTGGCTTGTTGACAACTCTGGAGCAAAGAGGAGAGTAAAACTGTTTGGTGTCTTTTCTTGTTATTACAAGACGAATAGATACCGAACCAATTATATAGCTTCAACCAACTTAAATATTTTTTCAAACCTTAAACACGTTACGGTGTTTAAAACAAACTTAAAAAAAACTGTTCGTTATGGCAGATTTAAAAGATTTCGCAGAAAAGTTAGTAAACCTAACAGTAAAGGAAGTAAGTGATTTAGCTACTATCCTTAAGGATGATTACGGTATTGAACCTGCAGCAGCAGCAGTAGCTATGGCTCCTGCCGGTGGTGGTGGTGGTGGTGAAGCAGCAGCTGAAAAGACAGAATTTGACGTAGTGTTAAACTCTGCTGGTGCCGCTAAACTAAAAGTAGTAAAAGAAGTTAAAGGTATCCTCGGTGTAGGACTGAAAGATGCCAAGGAGCTGGTGGACGGTGCACCTGGTGTATTAAAAGCTGGTGTAGCCAAGGATGAGGCTGAAAGTATTAAGTCTGCTCTGGAAGCTGTTGGTGCTGAGGTAGAATTGAAGTAATTCTTTCTTTTGGGAAACATTCCCATCAGGAGTTTTATTCTTCAATAACCTTAAGGCAACCAATGATTAACATTGCACAAACTTATTTACCGTACTACAGCAGGGTAACTTGGTTATCCAAACGAAACTAGACGCAAAGAGGCTTAGACAGTAGTGTATCTACTGGCTAGGCCTATTGCCGTCTTTATAGCTCGTAAACGAGCAAACTATGGTTCCTCCTTTTCTTTGTTTTTATTGAAATTGGATACCGACTCAAATTATGGCATTTAAACGTACCAGTAAGATCGGAAATTTTTTCCTCAATTGCTGGAAATAAAAAACAATTCTCTATGGCGTCAAACGGCACTCCACAGCGAGTAAACTTCGGTAAAATTAGACTGGCCTCCCAGTATCCCGATCTGCTCGAAATTCAACTGAAATCTTTCGTTGAATTTTTTCAGCTCGAAACTACTCCCGAGAACAGGATGGCAGAAGGTCTTTACCGGGTTTTTCAGGAAAATTTCCCCATCACCGATGCGCGAAATATTTTCGTACTGGAATTCTTGGATTATTTTGTAGATCCTCCGCGTTACAGCATCGAAGAATGCATGCACCGTGGCCTGACTTACAGTGTTCCTTTGAAAGCAAAATTGCGATTGTCTTGTAACGACGAAGAACACGTCGATTTTCAGACCATCGTACAGGATGTATTCCTAGGAAATATTCCATACATGACTCCTAAAGGTACCTTCGTGATCAACGGTGGAGAAAGACTGATTGTCTCTCAACTACACCGTTCTCCCGGCGTATTCTTTGGTCAGAGTTTCCACCCGAATGGAACAAAAATTTATTCCGCCAGAGTGATTCCTTTTAAAGGAGCCTGGATGGAATTTGCAACGGATATTAATACGGTAATGTATGCATACATTGATCGTAAGAAAAAATTCCCCGTTACTACTTTATTACGAGCAATTGGATTTGATTCTGATAAATCTATCCTTGATCTTTTCGGCTTGGCGGAAGAAATCAAAACGGACGAGAAGTCACTCCAAAAAGCAATCGGTCGTAAACTAGCGGCGCGTGTCTTGAAAAAATGGAATGAGGATTTCGTTGATGAAGATACGGGCGAGGTAGTTACCATTGAGCGTAACGAAATTATTCTTGAAAGAGATGTAGTGCTGGACGAGGAAAATGTACAATTGATCGTCGAAGCAACAACGGAGACCATCATTCTACAGAAAGAAGATATTGAAGAGGATTACTCAATTATCTACAATACACTGCAAAAAGATCCTTCCAGTTCAGAAATGGAAGCGGTACAGCATATCTACCGTCAACTACGTGGTACAGATCCACCGGATGAAGAAACAGCTCGTGGTATTATCGACAAATTGTTCTTCTCTGACAAGCGATATAACCTGGGAGAAGTTGGTCGTTACAAGATCAATCGTAAACTAAAACAGGATATCTCTAGTGAAACGCTGGTATTGACCAAAGAAGATATTATCGAAATCGTTACTTACCTGGTTCGTCTAATGAATCAGAAAGCAGAGATTGATGATATTGATCACTTGAGTAATCGTCGGGTACGTACGGTAGGTGAACAGTTATATGCTCAATTTGGTGTAGGTCTTGCAAGAATGGCACGTACTATTCGGGAGCGAATGAATGTTCGGGACAACGAGGTATTTACGCCAATTGATTTGATTAACGCAAGGACTTTATCTTCCGTAATTAATTCTTTCTTCGGAACGAGTCAGTTATCTCAGTACCTGGATCAAACCAATCCGTTATCAGAAATTACGCACAAACGTCGTATTTCTGCACTTGGACCCGGTGGTCTTTCGAGAGAGCGTGCTGGTTTTGAGGTACGTGATGTACACTATTCTCACTACGGTCGACTTTGTACCATTGAGACACCGGAGGGACCAAACATTGGTTTGATCTCTACTTTGTGTGTACACGCCAAGATCAACAAAATGGGATTCCTGGAAACACCTTACCGTGAGGTTAAAAATGGGAAAGTAGTTACGAAAGGGGATGCCATTTATCTATCCGCAGAAGGTGAAGATTTTAAGAAAATTGCTCAGGCAAATTCTGCGATCGACGAAAAAGGAGCCTTCCTCACGGATCGTATCAAATGTCGCGAGCATGGTGATTTCCCGGTTTTACCACCGGAAGAAATCGAATACATGGATGTAGCACCCAACCAGATTGTTGGGGTATCTGCTTCGATGATTCCTTTTCTGGAAAATGATGATGCCAACCGTGCCCTGATGGGATCTAATATGCAGCGTCAGGCAGTGCCTTTAATCAAACCGTCTTCTCCGATCGTGGGTACCGGACTGGAAGGAAAAGTTGCCGTGGATTCTCGAATGTTGATCAACGCAGAAGGTAGTGGCGTAGTGGAATATGTGGATGCGAATGAAATTATTATTCGCTACGATCGTACCGAAGAAGATCAATTAGTATCATTTGAGGACAGTCGTAAATCTTATAAGCTGACCAAGTTCCGTCGAACCAACCAAGGTACCTGTATTAATCTAAAGCCGATTGTTAAGAAAGGTTTAAGAGTTAAAAAAGGAAGTATTCTTTGTGATGGATATGCAACTGAAAAAGGGGAATTGGCATTAGGTCAAAACCTGAAAGTGGCATTTATGCCCTGGAAGGGTTACAACTTTGAGGATGCCATTGTACTTTCGGAAAGAGTAGTAAGAGAAGATATTTTTACTTCTTTGCACATCGAACACTTTGAATTGGATGTTCGGGATACGAAGCTGGGAGAAGAGGAATTGACCAATGATATTCCCAACGTCAGTGAAGAAGCGACGAAGGATTTGGATGAAAACGGAATTATTCGGGTAGGAGCCTGGATTAGTGAAGGAGACATTCTGATTGGTAAGATTACACCAAAAGGAGAATCTGATCCGACACCTGAAGAAAAATTATTACGGGCCATCTTTGGAGACAAAGCAGGTGATGTAAAGGATGCATCTTTAAAGGCGCCTCCGTCAACTAAAGGTATCATTATCAATAAACAGCTTTTTGCCCGTGCGAAGAAGGACAAAGTCCAGAAAGCACAGGAAAAAGACTTATTGGAAAATCTGGACGAACAGCATGCAATCGCTTTGAATGAGATGAAGACTATTCTAGTAGATAAATTGTTATCTCTGGTAAAAGGTAAAATCTCTCAAGGAGTAAGAAGTATCTACAACGAAGAAATGATTCCGAAAGGAACGAAATTCTCTAGTACCGTAATGAAGAAAATTGATTACAGTGCCGTGGATTATTCTGGATGGACGGATGATGAACATACCAATAGTTTGATTGCTCGATTGTTGCACAATTACAGTATCAAAGTAAATGAAGAGGTAGGTAAATATAAGCGTCAGAAATTTAACATCAGTATTGGAGACGAACTTCCTGCCGGTGTACTAAAGCTGGCTAAAGTTTATCTAGCGAAAAAGCGTAAACTGAAAGTTGGTGATAAGCTTGCTGGACGTCACGGTAACAAAGGTATTGTTTCCCGGATCGTTCGACAGGAAGACATGCCTTTCCTCGACGACGGAACACCGGTTGATATTGTATTGAATCCGCTGGGTGTACCTTCTCGTATGAACCTGGGTCAGATTTTTGAAACCGTTCTTGGTTGGGCGGGTGAAAAAATGGGACTTAAGTTTTCTACGCCGATTTTTGATGGCGCAAAGGCGAGTGAGATTGAAGCTTACATCGATGAAGCTAAATTACCCCGATTGGGACAGACTTTCCTTTATGATGGTGAAACAGGTGATCGTTTCCACCAGCAGGCAACGGTAGGGGTAATCTACATGCTGAAATTGTCGCACATGGTTGATGACAAGATGCACGCACGTTCTATCGGACCGTACTCATTGATTACGCAACAGCCATTGGGTGGTAAAGCTCAATTTGGTGGTCAGCGTTTTGGTGAGATGGAGGTATGGGCACTGGAAGCATTCGGTGCAGCCAACATTCTACAAGAATTATTGACGATCAAGTCGGATGATATTCAGGGTAGAGCGAAGGCATACGAAGCAATTGTCAAGGGAGATAATCTTCCTGAACCTAACATTCCTGAGTCATTCAATGTATTGATTCACGAATTGAGAGGTTTGGCCCTGGACGTGAAATTTGATTAATAACAACAACCATAACGAAGCGATAAAATCTCCTGCTATTCCGGTGGAGGTTTTATGGCCTCATTAAATACTATAACCATATGTTTAAAAAGAATCCAAAGCAAAGAAAAGGATTTGATAGTATCATGATCAGCTTGTCATCTCCGGATGATATTCTGGACCGTTCGTTTGGTGAAGTTCTAAAACCAGAAACCATCAACTATCGTTCCTACAAGCCGGAACGTGATGGCCTTTTCTGTGAAAGAATTTTCGGACCAGTAAAAGATTATGAGTGTTATTGTGGTAAATACAAACGTATCCGTTACAAGGGTATCGTCTGTGACCGTTGTGGCGTAGAAGTTACAGAGAAGAAAGTACGACGGGAAAGAATGGGACACATCAAATTGGTGGTACCCGTTGTTCACATTTGGTTTTTTAAATCGTTACCAAACAAAATTGGTTACCTGTTGGGATTGTCTTCCAAGAAATTGGAAAGTATTATCTACTACGAACGTTACGTAGTCATCCAGCCGGGTATCAAAGAAGCAGATGCTATCAACAAGATGGATCTGATGACCGAGGAAGAGTATCTGGAAATTCTAGAAACTTTACCACCGGACAACCAGTTGTTGGAAGACGAAGATCCAAATAAGTTTATCGCTAAAATGGGCGCCGATGCAGTTCGTGAATTATTGATGAGACTAGATCTTATCGGTTTATCCTACGAATTACGTCACCAGGCGGCCAATGAAACTTCTCAGCAACGTAAGTCAGAAGCATTAAAGCGCCTACGAGTTGTAGAAGCTTTTCGTGATGGACAAAAAGTAATTGAAAACCGACCCGAATGGGCCATTATTCAGTACCTACCCGTAGTTCCACCGGAATTGCGACCATTGGTACCTTTGGATGGTGGACGTTTTGCGAGTTCGGATTTGAATGATCTTTACCGTAGAGTAATTATCCGTAATAACCGGCTAAAGCGATTATTAGAAATTAAGGCACCGGAAGTAATCCTTCGAAATGAGAAGCGAATGCTCCAGGAAGCCGTTGATTCTCTATTTGATAACAGTAGAAAATCCAACGCCGTAAAAGCGGAAGGTGGACGTGCGCTAAAATCTTTGAGTGATATTCTTAAAGGTAAGCAGGGACGTTTCCGTCAAAACTTACTCGGTAAGCGTGTGGATTATTCTGGTCGTTCTGTAATTGTAGTAGGACCTACCTTGAAACTACACGAATGTGGTATTCCTAAGAATATGGCAGCCGAATTATTCAAGCCTTTCGTAATCCGTAAATTGATTGAAAGAGGGATTGTAAAAACGGTAAAATCTGCCAAAAAATTAGTAGACCGTAAAGATTCAGTTATCTGGGAAATCCTGGAAAATATTCTAAAAGGTCATCCAGTGATGCTTAACCGGGCACCGACCCTTCACCGTCTTTCGATTCAGGCTTTTCAGCCTACGTTGATTGAAGGAAAGGCAATCCAGTTGCACCCATTGGTTTGTGGTGCATTTAACGCGGATTTTGATGGTGACCAAATGGCGGTACACGTACCGTTGAGTCACGCGGCTATTCTGGAAGCACAAGTATTGATGCTTGCTGCCCACAATATGTTAAACCCGCAGGATGGTTCTCCGATTACGCTGCCTTCCCAGGATATGGTTTTGGGTCTATATTACTTGACCAAAGAAAGAACCAACAGTAAGGAAGAGCCAGTACGGGGTGAAGGAATGAAATTCTATAGCACGGAGGAAGTACTCATCGCGCACAACGAAGGACAAGTTGATTTACACGCGAAGATTCAAGCCAAAGTCAAGTTTGAAAATGAAGACGGAACTTTTGGTCTGAAGCGTACAGAAACGACCGTTGGACGGGTGATCTTTAATCAGGCAACACCAGAAAAGGTACCTTTTATCAATCAATTGTTAACCAAGAAAAACCTGCGAAAGGTTATCATGGATATCATTGAGCGAACCGATTTTCCAACGACTGCAACCTTCCTGGATGCGATTAAAGAAATGGGTTTTTACTGGTCTTTCAAAGGAGGTCTATCCTTTAACTTAGGAGATTTGATCACACCAACGCAAAAGGCGTCGACGCTGATTACCGCTCAGAAAGAAGTGGATGAAGTGTGGGATAATTACAACATGGGACTGATTACCAACAACGAACGGTACAATCAGATTATTGATAAGTGGACGTTTGCGGATAATAAGATCACCGAAAACCTGATGGATGAATTAGCAGAACATAAGCAAGGATTTAACTCCGTGTATATGATGCTTGATTCCGGAGCACGTGGATCCAAACAACAGATTAAGCAGTTGTGTGGATTACGGGGACTGATGGCCAAGCCACGAAAATCCGGTGATACCGGTGGGGCGATTATTGAAAACCCGATTCTCTCTAACTTCCTGGATGGATTATCTGTACTTGAGTACTTTATCTCTACCCACGGTGCCCGTAAAGGTTTGGCCGATACGGCATTGAAAACGGCAGATGCAGGTTACTTGACAAGACGTCTGGTGGATGTATCCCAGGACGTAGTAATTATGGAAGAGGATTGTGATACTTTACGAGGTATTGACACCACCGCGTTGAAAGATAATGAAAAAGTAATTCAAAATCTAACAGATCGAATTATTGGACGTTATACTTTGCACGACATTGTTCATCCGGTAACGGACGAAGTAATCTTGCTCGCAGGTGAATACATTACGCCACAAATTGGTCGACATATCGAATCCGAAGGAATCGAAATGGTGACTATTCGTTCCGTACTGACTTGTGAAACCAAGCGAGGCGTATGTAACAAATGTTACGGTAAAAACCTGGCAACGGGTAGAATCGCCGAGCGTGGAGATGCGGTAGGAATTATCGCTGCACAATCGATTGGTGAGCCGGGAACACAGTTGACCTTACGTACCTTCCACGTAGGTGGTATTGCCAACGTATCGAAAGCTGAATCTCAGTTAACTAGTAAATTTAAGGGACTCCTTGAGTTTGATGGTATTCGTACTACAGAGTCAACCGATGAAAAAGGTAAAAAAGTAGATATTGTTTTATCTCGTGCCGGTGAAATTCGGGTGATGGAAAAAACAGGTGGTAAAGTTTATACGACGCTTCATATTCCTTATGGTGCGATCCTGTTTGTCGAAGACGGAAAGGAAACGGATAAAGGAGATGTGATTTGTGAATGGGATCCATTTAACGCAGTTATTGTTTCTGAACACAGTGGTGTTGCGCAATTTGAGGATATCGAAGAAGGACAGACATTCCGAATCGAAAGAGATGACCAAACTGGATACGCCGAAAAGGTAATTGTAGAAAGTAAGACCAAGAAAAATATCCCGACGATTCACATTGTGGACAAGCAAGGAAATCAGCTCAAGTCTTATAACCTTCCGGTAGGATCTTATATCTCAATTGAAGATGGTCAGACCATTAAAGGTGGAGAGAAGATTGCAAAGATTCCGCGTAAACTGGGTAAGATTGCCGATATTACGGGTGGTCTTCCACGGGTAACGGAGCTTTTCGAAGCACGTAATCCTTCCAATCCTGCAGTTACTGCAGATATTGATGGTGTTGTTTCTTTTGGAAAAATCAAGCGTGGTAAGCGCGAGGTTTTTGTAGAAGATGAAAAGACGAAACAGCGTCACAAGTATTTGATCGGTTTATCCAAGCACATCCTGGTACAGGAAGGTGACTTCGTAAGAGCAGGTATGAACTTATCCGACGGAGCAGTTGCCCCGAGAGATATTCTGGATATTTCCGGACCATTTGCGGTACAGTACTATTTAGTGAATGGTGTACAGGAAGTTTACCGTTCGCAGGGTATCACGATTAACGATAAGCACATCGAAGTAATCGTGCGTCAGATGATGCGTCGCGTACAAATCGAAGACGCAGGTGATACAACTTTCCTCGAAGGAGAAGCAGTAGAGAAGTATGATTTTCTGGAACAAAACGATTGGATTTATGACAAAAAGTTTGTTACAGATCCAGCGGACTCTCAGAAATTGAAGCCTGGACAATTGGTATCGTTGCGTCAATTGCGAGAAGAAAATTCTGCCTTAAAGCGTGGTGATATGAAGCCAGTGCAGGTCCGTGATGCGGTACCGGCGACTTCCCGTCCACTGTTGCAGGGTATTACAAAGTCTTCTCTTGGAACACACAGCTGGATTTCAGCGGCGTCCTTCCAGGAAACGACGAAGGTACTAAGTCAGGCAGCCATCTCTGCGAAGCGGGATGATCTGGAAGGTTTGAAAGAAAACGTTATTGTTGGTAAGTTGATTCCTGCGGGAACTGGACTGCGAATTTATGACAGTTTATACGTTACTAGTAAAGAAGCACACGATGCGGCGCAAGCTCGCCGGGATGAGATTGAGGAAATGGAGGAGATGGAGGAGAAGGTAGATTAAACTAGCTATTGGCTGTTAGCTTTTGGCCCCCTTCTAGCGTGTGTTTTGTGGAAATAAAGGAAAAGGTCTGCTTTTAATTAAGTGGGCCTTTTTTGTGTTTTAAGAAAAATATTATTGAGACTGGTATGAATTAATTGTTAAATTTTGGTGAATTATGAAGAATATTTATTTGGTACTCTTTGTTTGCGTTAATTTAAGTTTGTTAATTTCTTGTTCACAAGAGAAGAGAAAAGAGCCTCCTGTGAAAGAAGTGGAAAAAATTGTTCCGACTTATGCACTTTATGATAAGGATGGAAAAATAATTTCAAGATATAATTATGATCCCGATAAACAAGCATTGGTGAATGATCCAAATAGAATCGGAATCCGACATTATGAATATAATGACGAGGGAAAAATATTAAAGATAACCTCTTTGAGTAAGGATTCTATTTATAGTAAATATGCTTATAGAGTATTCGAATATGATACACTATGGAGACTAATTCAAGAAAAAAATTTAGATATTGAGGGTGAACTTATGGGACCTGTAGAAAATTATATTTACGGTGAAAATGGGGTAGTGTTGGAGAAAGTAATTCCTGATTGGGATAAGCATTATGGTCTTTATGGTCAAAGTGGCAAGAGTATTATAAAATATGAATACAATAATCAAAAGAAGATAATTAAAGAGACTTATTTTAATTCAAAACGTGAGCCTGCGATTGATGGAGAAATGGGAATTAGATATATAACTTATTCTTATAATGAGCAGAATCAATTGAAAGAAGAAATTTATCACTATACAGGTACGGTAGAAGCAACCGATCCTCCCAAAATAAAATGGTTAAATGAATATATTTATGACAATAGTGGAGTGTTAATAGAGTCACGTTACAAATTTGATATGAATGAAGAAAAGTATGACAACATAACTTATTTTAAATATGATTTTGAAAATAAATTATATGGACGCGGAAAAAATATAGATGATATACAAATAAAAATTCCATATAGTAACGTATATGAGATTCCATATCAGCAAATATATTCTTCAGATTATCATACTAATTTTAAATATCCTAAATTTGGGTATGATTGATTTTAAAACCCTATTTTAAAATAACAAAGCTACTTCCGATACACCTCCATATACCGCCCAATATATTTTCCAATAATATCAAATTCCAAATTCACCGTATGTCCCACCGCCAAATCCCGAAAAGTCGTATGTTCAAAAGTATACGGAATAATCGCTACACTAAAATGCGTATCGTCCGGATCGACTACCGTTAAGCTCACCCCGTTGACACAAATAGATCCTTTGTTCACCAGCAGATGCTCCGGATTTTTAGGATAAGAAAAACGGTAATACCAACTCCCGTCCGCACAAACACTCGTCGTATCGACTCCCCTGCACTGTGTGTTCACCTAGTCGAGCATTGGCCAGCATCTCAGCCAAATTTGCTAAAAAAATCCAAATTTGGCTAATTATAAAATAGACCAAATATGAAATTAATTGGAAGGTCGGAAGAAAAGAAAACTTTTGACCATTGTTTAAACAGTTCAGAATCAAGGCTACTGGCCGTTAGCCATTGACGCTCTTCGATCGTGTGTATAGAAATAAAAAAGGCCTACTTTTAATTAAGTGGGCCTTTTTTGTCCAGGTGTCCTGTAATCCTCTAATAAATAAATCCAAGAAATCCAAATCTTAAATATCTCGTCCCTCCCGAAATGCGACCGGCTGTATCCTCCTTCTTTACATTTTCATATTGATAACCTCCCTGTATGGCAAAACCCATATGCCCTTTCCTGAACAAGATACCACCTCCTAAATTTACCCCCAAGCCATTTGCCTTCCTGCGTGAGTCATCTATCAAAATGTAATTAACTGATCCCCCCAGATAAGGAATCGCGGTATGTCCGTTATCAAAATAGTAGCTGACTTGTGGTCCAAATCCCCAACTACTTACACTAATATCTCGCTGACTAATCCGTGCAAAACTCATTGCTGCGCCAAATCCTAATCTATCTGATATAAAATAGAGATAACTGGGAGAAAAAGTAACTGTGCTAACCGGATCATCACGAAATCCTGTATTTAATTCTCCCGATAGCGAAGAGAAAGATATTAATCCTGAAACTAACCCATTCCCTTTTTTTGTAGCGATTGGTAAGCTGACCGTATCGGTTGCTACACCTATAATATTTTCAACCTGTCCGATAGCAGAGTGAGTAAGGAATACTAAAAATAAAATAAAATACTTCTTCATTTTTATAAATTTACAAGCTTGTTGTGAAAAGGATTCTCAATATTTTTCAATAAAATGGATTAGATGAAAATAAGATTTTAGTGCTGATTCTAAAATAAAAATCCTGCGAATCCAATGGAAAAGTAGATAGCCTTACCCTTCTCCCGTCTAAAACTACCTTTGACATTTTGAGTTTGTAATCCTAATTCAAGAAAAAATCCCAAATGATCTTTCCGAATTATCGTTCCTAATACCAGTTGAGTACCAAATCCACTTGATACCTCATTTCTTTGTTTGACACTGATAAAATCTATCCCACCACCAACATAAGGGAAAACAGGTCTCCCATTATCCGCAAAATAAAATAGCCGTGGCCCGATTCCCCAGCTACCAGTTGAGTTATTTGAATTTTGCCCTGTATGAGTCAAGCCAAACGAAGGCCCCAATGCTAGTTTATCAGCCAAAAACTGTGCATAAGTTGCTCGGAAATTGATGGATTTCACCCGATCACCACCGAAACGCGCATAAATATTAGCACTTTGTGAATCTAAAGATCCCGAAGCTGACCAAAGATTTGCTCCTTTAGTAGTAGCCACAGATTGGCTGAATAAAATTTGCTGGCAAAGAATAAAGATGAGTAAAAGTAGTAATCGTGATTTATCCATAATATGAAATTTTCATTTTGTACGATAAAAAAAACAGAATGTTACAGCTATTCTGAGAGACCTATTCGGCTGTCCGATCACGGTGAAAATAGACCATATAATTTGATTGAGCCTGCGATAGAACGTAGTAGAGCGTAGAAAAGAGTATCTTATGGAAAGAGAAGAGATGCTTATTTGGAGGCAGATGTTTTGCCCGCATGGCTTCCTGCACGTATTTTAGTTTTAAGTCGTAGAGGACTTGAGATGCAGGTAGAAAGAGACAACTATATAATATTTCTATAAATGAATTTAAACAGTTTACTTCCGATACACCTCCATATACCGCCCAATATATTTTCCAATAATATCAAATTCCAAATTCACCGTATGTCCCACCGCCAAATCCCGAAAAGTCGTATGTTCAAAAGTATACGGAATAATCGCTACACTAAAATGCGTATCGTCCGGATCGACTACCGTTAAGCTCACCCCGTTGACACAAATAGATCCTTTGTTCACCAGCAGATGCTCCGGATTTTTAGGATAAGAAAAACGGTAATACCAACTCCCGTCCGCTTCCTTCACCTCCGTGCAAGTACCCGTCGTATCCACGTGCCCCTGTACCATATGTCCATCCAGTCGCGCGTTGGCCAACATCGCTCTTTCTAAATTTACAATCGATTCTAATTTCCAGCTTCCAAGGCTGGTTTTATCCAGCGTCTCCTGAATAGCAGTAACGGTATGCGTATTGTTGCCCAATGCTACGACCGTCAGACAAACCCCGTTGTGACTCACACTCTGATCCACTTTCAATTCTTTTGAAATAGTAGACTGAATTGTAAAATGAATATTTTGTCCTTGGTGACGAATGTCTTTGATGGTACCGAGGGTTTCTATGATTCCTGTAAACATGGTTTTTTTTGTTTAATCGTTTAATCGTTTATTTGTTTATTTGTTTTTGTTCCGCTCTTTAACGTGGTTTGTTGAATAATTCACCTTAATAATTAAACAAACGAAGTGATTCAACGATTAAACAAGCGAAGCGATTCAACCTCTCAACAAGCGAAGCGATTCAACCTCTCAACAAGCGAAGCGATTCAACCCCTCAACAAGCGCAGCGATTTAATCCCCTAATCCCTCAACCCTGTCTCATCCGACAATCCATCAACGCCAATACCATCGCTAACTGCTCCTCCCGACTAATATTTGTATTATCAATCAAAACCGCATCACTCGCTTTTGCTAATGGACTATTTGTTCTGGTAGAGTCGAGGTGATCGCGTTGCGTGAGGTTGGCTTCGACATCCTGAAGCGCTGCGATAATTCCTTTTTGTTGTAGGTCCCGGTAGCGTCGGATGGCGCGGATATTTGGATCAGAAGTTA
>Ga0209831_1000396_pt1 | contig 41699 bp, 35 predicted proteins | sample Maine_Asex4_meta_FD_187451 | JGI IMG/M metagenome (GOLD analysis project Ga0209831, IMG submission 187451) | Marine algal microbial communities from Maine, USA - Maine_Asex4_metaG (SPAdes) (version 2) | ecosystem: Host-associated > Algae > Red algae > Unclassified | place: Maine, USA | collected... | reverse complement strand
GAACGGCACGCCGAGGAAGGTGTCCGCGGAGCGCTGGGTCAACATGCAGGAGAGCTTTCCGTCCGCCACGTGGAACTGGAACAGCGCATGGCACGGCGGCAGCGCCATGTTCTGGATCTCCGCGACGTTCCAGGCGCTGACGATGTGGCGGCGCGACTCCGGGTTCGACTTGATGTCGGCGAGCACGCGGCCGATCTGATCGATGTGCCCGCCGTCCGGCGTCGGCCAGCTTCGCCACTGGTGCCCGTACACCGGCCCGAGCTCGCCGTGCTCGTCGGCCCACTCGTCCCAGATGGAGACGCCGTTCTCCTTGAGGTAGGCGATGTTGGTACTGCCGGACAGGAACCACAGCAGCTCGTGCACGATCGACTTCAGATGCAGCTTCTTGGTCGTCAGCAGCGGAAAGCCGTCAGCGAGATCGAAGCGCATCTGGTGGCCGAACACGGCACGCGTGCCGGTACCGGTCCGATCCCCCCGGTCGATGCCCTCCTCGAGGATGCGTTCGAGGAGATCGAGGTAGACCCTCACGATCGCCCCCGCTTGCCACTGCGCCCCTTTGCCCGGGCGCCCTTGCCGCCTTGCCCGCCCTTGCCGACCTGCCCGCTCTTCCCGCCCCGCTCGCCCTTGCCGCCCTGCCCGTCCGCGCCGAGCCCCTTGTCCGCGGTCGCGCCGGCGGACGGCGTGGATGAAGCGGTGTCCGGCGCCGTCACGCCGTGGTGCGTGCCGGTCGAACCCCCATCGATACTCGCCTTGTCGGGCGACGACCGGTCGAGGATTCCGCGCTTGAAGCCGATGATCATCATCGCCGCGCCCGCCCCGATCATCGGCAGCGAGAGCAGCTGCCCCATCGTCAGCCAGTCCATCGCCACGAAGCCGAGGTGCGAGTCCGGCTGGCGCACGAATTCGATCAGGAAACGGTAGATGCCGTAGCCGAGCACGAACAGGCCGGACACGGTCATGCGCGGACGCGGCGTCGAGGAGAACCACCAGATGACCGCGAACAGCAGGATGCCTTCGCAGAAGAACTGGTAGAGCTGGTTCGGGTGCCGCACCTCGCTCTCGACGCCGGGAAAGCCCGTCATGCCCCAGGGCACGTCGGTGACTCGCCCGTACAGCTCACCGTTGATGAAGTTGCCGATGCGGCCCGCGCCGAGACCGATCGGGAAGGCCGGGGTGAAGAAATCCGACACCTGGAAGAAGGTGCGGCCGGTGTTGCGTCCGTACAGCCAGAACGCGACCAATACGCCGACGAAGCCGCCGTGGAAGGACATGCCGCGCCAACCGGTCGGACCGAAAGGGTTCAGCGTGCCGAGCGGGTCCGAGAGCAGCTGATCGGTCTGGTAGAACAACAGGGAACCGAGCTTGCCGCCGGCGATCACGCCGACGACGATGTAGAACACCGCGTCGCCGATCTCGTCCGGGTTCCAGCCCGAACCCGGCTTGCCGGCCCGATGCCTGGCGAGCCACCAGCCGGCGAGGAAGGCGAACAGGTAGGTGACGCCGTACCAGTGGATGGCGAGCGGTCCGAGATCGAGCGCGACCGGGTCGATATCGGGGTATTGCAGCATCGGACGTGTCTCGGCGGGTATGGCGCAGGATTATAGAGGGCGGAACCCATCGGGGCATCGAACGGGCCCGACGGCGTACACCGGACGGCGGGACGAAGGCCCCCGGCCCTCCGTTCTAGAGCAGGCGCACGATCGAGCCGCCGAGGTAGAGGCTCTCGGGGACGGCGGCGTGCACCGGATGATCCGCCCCCTGGCGCAGCGTCTCCAGCACCTGCAGACCGGCCGCGCCCTTCGGCAGCGCCTGACGGACGACCCTGGCCAGCGCCGTGTCATCGACCGCCTGGGAGCAGGAGGCGTTCAGCAGGATGCCGCCGGGCTCGAGCAAGCGCAGCGCGAGCTTCGCGTTCGTCGCGTAGTGGCGAAGTCCCGCCTCGAGATCCTTCTTTCGCTTGACGAAGGCCGGCGGGTCGAGAACGACGACATCGAACCGTTCGCCCTTGTCGAGCAGTCCCCGCATCGCCTCGACCGCATCGTCCTCGCGGGCGGTGAACACGCCTTCGAGGCCATTGGCCGCGGCGTTGGCATTCGCCGCGGCCACGGCAGCGGCCGAGGCGTCGATCGCGATCACGTCGCGTGCCCCGCCCGCCGCTGCGTTCAGGCCGAACGCGCCGAGGTAGCTGTACAGATCGAGCACCCGCGCACCCCGGGCCCACGGACGCAGCGCGAGACGGCTGTCGCGGTGGTCGTAGAACCAGCCGGTCTTCTGCGTCGTGCCCGCGGGCACGGTGAACTCGAGCCCGTTCTCGCGCACCCGAACGCTGTCGCGGGCCGCGCCGACCACCGGCTCGCGGTAGCTCGGCAGGCCCTCGAGTTCGCGGACCGGGGCGTCGTTCGCCAGCAGGATCGAAGCGGCGCCGGACAGCGCGGCGAGCGTGTCGACGATCTCGTCGCGGAAGCGCTCCATGCCGGCCGTCGTCACCTGGACGACGAGCGCGTCGTCGAAGCGATCGACCACCAGACCCGGCAGCAGATCACCCTCGCCGTAAACCCAGCGGTAGAACGGCTCGTGGTAGCGGCGCTCGCGCAGCGCAAGCGCATCGGCGAGCCGCTCGCGCAGCATCGTCGCGTCGAACGGGCGGTCCGGTCGGCGGCTCGTGACCCGCGCCGTGATCAGCGAGGCGGGATTCGCGTAGGCATGCGCGACGAAGCGCCCCGTCGCGCTCTCGATCCGCACCGGCGCGCCCGGCTCCAACCCCCTGATCGGGGTGGCGGGCGTGTCGATCTCGTTGGAGAACACCCAGAGGTGTCCGGCGAGAAGCCGTCGCTCCTCCCGCTTGCGCAGGCGCAAGGTCGTCGTCACGACAGCGCGGCCGGTGGCCTGCGGCGATCCGACCGACGGACGTTCAGCGCCGGAGCGCGTCGAGCAGCTGGTCCTCGAGCAGGCTGCGGAGCGCGATGATTTCGCCGAGCTTCCGCAGCTCGCCGGTCAGCGCCGCCGTCTCCTCGGCCGACCCCTCGAACGTCTCGTGCGAGTCGTTGAAGTCGACCAGCCAGTCGGTCGTCTCGGCGATGGCCGGGTACACGTCGTCGGCCGTGTCCTTGACGGCCTGGCGACGCTCCTGCCCTTCCATGATGCGCTGGTAGACCTCGAAGTGGCCCATCGCGGTGTAGTCGACCATGGTCTCGCAGAAGCGCACGAGTTCGGTCGGCTCCGCCCTGAGTCGCGCGGAATCACGCTCGTCGAACGAACCGATGCCCGCCAGACGACAGTAGTGCGTCACGACATCGCGGCGCAGGGCGACCAGCGAGTTGATCGTGCCCTGCAGACGCTCGCGTCGGTCGCCGCCGGACGGGACGGCGGCGTTGGCGGACGACGGATCGGTCGCGCCGTTGGCCTCGGCGTTGACAGAAGACGACATGGGGCGGCTCTCCGGGTTGGTCGCGGGCGTGCAGGCACGCAAGGATGCGGCCATCGAGCCGACCGTTCTAGCACAGTGTGTGACGTGTGCCCACCTTTGCCTCGTCCTCCGTCTCCCAGACGATCAGGTGTTCGATCAGCTCGTGGACCGGCACGTCCAGCTCGCTGACGATCCGGTGCGCTACCCCGATGCCGGCACGCTCTACCGAGGCGGGGTCGCCGCTGATCAGCGGGTGCCAGGCGGCGAGCCCCTTCCCCTCGTCGAGCCGTCGGTAGGCGCAGCTCGGGGGCAGCCAGGCCCGCTTCTCCGCGTCCAGCGGGCGCACGGACAAACAATCGGGAACATGCAGCCGGCGCGACGAATAGTCGCGGCAGCGGCAGCTCTCGGTATCGAGCAGACGGCAGGCAACCCGGGTGTGGTGCACCTCGCCGCTGTCCTCGTCCTCAAGCTTGTGCAGGCAGCACCGGCCGCAGCCGTCGCACAGCGACTCCCATTCGTCGTCGCTCATCTCGTCGAGCGATTTTCTCTCCCAGAACGGGCGTGGTAGCGACTCGGACACGGTCGACTCAGCCGGCGTCGCGGCCAGTGTCCCGGTGATACTCGATCAGCCGCTCCACCTCCTCTCGCGAGCCCATCATCACCGGCACCCGCTGGTGCAGCGACTCCGGCGCGACATCGAGGATCGGCTCGTGTCCGGTATGCGCGAGCCCGCCGGCCTGTTCGACGAGAAAGCCCATCGGGCTCGCCTCGTAGAGCAGGCGCAGCTTGCCGGTGGTGCCCTTGGCGCGAAGCTTCTCGTCCTCCGGATACAGGAACACGCCTCCCCGGCACAGAATGCGGTGGATGTCCCCGACCATCGACCCTGCCCAGCGCATGTTGAAGTCCGCGCCGCGCGGCCCCTCCTTGCCGGCCAGGCATTCGTCGATGTAGCGCTTTACCGGCGGCAGCCAGTGGCGGGCATAGGCGGCGTTGATGGAGAACTCGCGCGTGGCGGGCGGGACCGTCATGTCCGGATGGGTAAGCAGGAACTCGCCGATGGCAACGTCCAGCGTGAAGCCCGCCACCCCGTTCCCCGTGCCGAGAACCAGCATCGTCGCCGAACTGTAGAGGCAGTAGCCGGCGCAGACCTGCGCACGGCCCTTCTGCAGGAAGCTCTCGTCGCCCGGTGCCGCCTTGTCCGCGTGGCGCGTGATCGAGAAGATCGTCCCCGTCGCCCCGTTGACGTCGATGTTGGACGAGCCGTCCAGCGGATCCATCGCGAGCAGGTAGTCGCCGCGTGGGTATCGGGCAGGAATGGGGTAGTGGGCGTCCATTTCCTCGGAGGCGATGCCGGCGAGCAGGCCCGAGCCTTCCATCGCGTCGATGAAGACGTCGTTGGCGATGATGTCCAGCTTCTTCTGGTCCTCCCCCTGGACGTTCTCTTGACCGGCCGCACCGAGCACCCCGGCCAGCTCGCCGCGGCGGACGAGGTCGGCGGTGCGCTTGCACGCGGTCGCGACGTCGTTCAGGAGCGCGGTGAACGCGCCTCGCGCCTCGTCCCGTCGTCGCCCCTCGGCAATGATGAACTGGGTAAGCGTGGTTCCGGCTTGCATCAGCCGATCTCCTCCATGTCGAAGTCATCCTTCACCGCGCCGCAGTCCGGGCAGGCCCAGGCAAGCGGTACGTCGGCCCAGGCGGTGCCGGGGGCGATGCCCTCGGACGGCCAGCCCTCTGCCTCGTCGTAGATCAGGCCGCACACGCTGCACAGCCAGCGCTTGCTCGGAGCGGACGTTGCGGACACGAGACGGACTCCGGAAGACGGGCGTCGAGACGCCGGGGCACGCATTGTCGCACCTGCGCGAAGGAAGGGCATGCCGGACGCGCGCAAGCGAGCAGGAAGGCCGTGCGACAGGGCCGCCGGGGCGTGCCTGTCGTACCATGGCGCAACGGCGCCTCGCGACCCCTCGCCACCCCTCGCCATTCCTTGCCTCTCACCGTCACCTCCGGAGTGCTTCCGTGTCCGTGTCCCCGACCGCCCGTACCGCCGCCGCTTCCCACGCCGACTCCAGTGTCCTGTTCGAACGGGCCCGCCGCGTCATCCCCGGTGGCGTCAACTCGCCGGTGCGTGCCTTCGGCAGCGTCGGCGGCACGCCGCGATTCGTCAGCCGTGCCGAGGGCGCGCACGTGTTCGACGCGGACGGGCGTCGCTACGTCGACTACGTCGGTTCCTGGGGACCGATGCTGCTCGGCCACGCGCACCCGGAGGTGATCGCCGCCGTGCAGGTGGCGGCCGAGAACGGGCTTTCCTTCGGGGCGCCGACGCATCTCGAGACCGAGATGGCCGAGCGCATCTGCGCGATCGTCCCGTCGATCGAGTCGGTCCGCATGTGCAGCTCCGGCACCGAGGCGACCATGAGCGCGATCCGTCTCGCACGCGGCTTCACCGGCCGCGACGACATCCTGAAGTTCGAGGGCTGCTACCACGGCCACTCGGACGCGCTGCTGGTGAAGGCGGGCTCCGGTGCGCTGACCCTGGGCGTGCCCAGCTCGCCGGGCATCCCGGCCGACGTGGCGAAGCACACGCTGACGCTGCCCTTCAACGACGAGGCGGCGCTCCGCACGCTGTTTGCCGAGCGCGGCGACTCGCTCGGCTGCGTCATCGTGGAGCCGATCTGCGGCAACATGAACTTCGTCGAGCCGCACCCGGGCTTCCTCGAGGCCCTGCGCGAACTCTGCAGCGCGCACGGGACGGTGCTCGTCTTCGACGAGGTGATGACCGGCTTCCGCGTCGCGGCGGGCGGCGCCCAGTCCCACTACGGCGTCACGCCCGACCTGACCACGCTCGGCAAGGTGATCGGCGGTGGCATGCCGGTCGGCGCCTTCGGCGGCCGTCAGGACATCATGGCGCATATCGCCCCGATGGGGCCGGTGTACCAGGCCGGCACGCTGTCCGGCAATCCGATCGCGATGAGTGCGGGGCTCAAGACCCTCGAACTCCTGAGTGTGGACGGCTTTCATGCGCGGCTCGGCGAGTCGACCGGCGCGCTGGTCGAGGGCATGAAGGCCGCCGCCGCCCGGCACGGCGTGCCGTTCACCGGCGACCATGTCGGCGGCATGTTCGGCTTCTTCTTCACGACGGCCGACAAGGTCACGAGCTTCGACGACGTCATGGCCTGCGACACCGACGCCTTCAAGACCTTCTTCCACGCCATGCTGGATCGCGGCGTGTGGCTTGCGCCGTCCGCCTTCGAGGCGGGATTTACCAGCGCCGCGCACACCGAGGCGGACATCGCGGCGACGCTCGAGGCCGCCGACGCCGCCTTCGCGATCCTCGCCGGCGGCGCCGACGCGGGCGCATGAGCATGCAGGCGAGCGGCACGTCGGTTTCGCGCGACTACATCCGCTCGGCGCTGTTCGTCGACTTCGACAACGTCTTCATCGAACTCAACAAGATCGATCGAAACCTCGCGGCACGCTTCGCTCGCAATCCGGTCGGCTGGGTGCAGCATCTCGAGAAGCACTACTTGCCCGAGGGGGCGGAGCGTCGCCGCGTGCTCGTGCGCCGCTGCTACCTCAACCCGGACACCTTCGGGCAGTTCCGCTCCTCGTTCGTCGCGGCCGCCTTCGAGACCGTCGACTGCCCGCCGCTGACCTTCAACAACAAGACGAGCGCCGACATGCACATCGCGCTGGACATGGTCGACGCGCTGCACGGCATGACGCGCTACGACGAGTTCATCGTCATGTCGGCCGATGCCGACTTCGTGCCGGTGCTGATGCGTCTGCGTCGCCATGATCGTCGCACGGCGATCCTCGCGAGCGGCAACGCGGCGACGGCTTACGCCAGCGCGGCGGACATCGTCATCACCCAGGAGGCCTTCCTCGACTTCGTTGCCGAGCGGGCGCCGTCGGCGCCCGGCAGGCTTGCCACGGACGGCGATGTCGAGGGCGTCGCGAAGAGCGGTGTGGACGCGGACACGAACGGCGCCTCCGACCTTCCCGACGAGACTGATCACGACGACGAAGCGCTCGTCGCCGCCACCGAGAATGGCGACTCGCCCTTGCTGCTGCGGGTGAGCGAGGCCCTGGCCCGGATCGTGGCGGCGCGCCCCGGCGCGATCGATCTCGCCTCCCTCGCCCACGCCCTGCGCGACGCGGTGCCCGAACTCGGCGCCGACTGGGGCGGGCACGAACGCCTCGGCGTCCTGCTGCGTCGGGCCACCCTCGGCGAGCTGATCTACGTGAGCGACAGCCCGGGCTATCTCTACGACCCGGGCACGCAGACGCCTCCGGTCATCACGTCGAGCCGACTCGACGCGCGCTTCGACGGTACCGACGCGGCGCTTCGCGAACTGATCGGCCGCGTGACCGGGGTGACCGGCATCCCGCGACTGGCGCCCGGGCAATACGCCGCGCTGTTCGAGCGCATCGCCACCGAAGTGAACGCCAACGGCTATGGAGGCTACATGCAGGCAGCGAGGAGCGTGCGCGACGCGTGTACGGCGATCGGCATGCCGGTGTCTCGTCAGGCGGTCACGTTCGTGCTGTCGGGACTCGAACGCGCGGGCCACGAGTTCGCCGCCGACGAGGAATCGCCCGCCACGCTGGCGGCCACCTTCCGCGGCGCGGTCGAACTTCTTTGCCGCCGGGCGGACATCGCCCTGTCCGACGAGGACCGACCGCTGCTCGTCCGCTGGATCGCCAGTCCCGACGCGTGAGCAGGGGTCGCTGCATCGCGATGTGGTCAGGCCCGCGCAACATCTCGACGGCGATGATGCGAGCCTGGGAGAACCGCGCGGACACGGTCGTGGTAGACGAGCCGTTCTACGCGCACTTCCTGCACGCGACCGGCCTGGACCATCCGATGCACGAGGCCGTGATCGCCGCCGGCGACACCGACTGGCGACACGTCGTCGAGGGTCTGGTCGCCCCGCCCCCGAGCGGCGTCTTCTACCAGAAACACATCACCACGCACTGGCTCGAGCACTTCGACACCGCCTGGCTCGACGCGCTGGATCACGCCTTCCTGATTCGCGAGCCGGAGGCGGTCATCGCCTCCTACGTCATCAAGCGCGGCCGTGCCACGCCCGCTGATCTCGGCTACGCGCAGCAGGCGGCCCTGTTCGATGCCGTGAGCACGCGTCGCGGCGAACCGCCACCCGTCATCGACAGCGCGCGTTTCCTCGCCGATCCGGAGACGCAGCTGCTCAGCCTCTGCGAGCGTCTGGACGTGCCGTTCGACCCGGCGATGCTCGCCTGGCCGGCGGGCCCTCGGGACAGCGACGGCGTCTGGGGAGCGCACTGGTACGACGCGGTCGTCCGATCGACGGGATTTGCGGTACCGGGCGAGCCTGCGAACACGCCGCTGGCCGCCGAGGCCGAACGCGTCGCCGGCATCTGCCGTCCCTGGTACGACGCCCTCGCCCGTCACGCCCTCTGAATCGACCGATCGATCGTCACTCGGCGGCCTCCTCCTCCCGGACGTCGTTCGTCGCGTAGCTCTCGAGCGGCGGGCAGGAGCAGATCAGGTGCTTGTCGCCGTGCACGTTGTCGATCCGTCCGACCGGTGGCCAGTACTTGTCGCGGCCATCGGCCCGCCCGGTCGGGAACGCGGCGAGGCTGCGCGGGTAGGGATGCGTCCAGTCGTCCGCCGTCACCGTGTCGACCGTGTGCGGCGCGTTCGCGAGCGGGTTGTCATCGGCCGGCCACTCGCCGGCCCGCACGCGCATGGCCTCCGTGTGGATGGCGAGCATCGCCTCGCAGAAGCGATCGATCTCGGCGCGCGACTCGCTCTCGGTCGGCTCGACCATCAAGGTTCCGGAGACCGGGAAGGACATCGTCGGCGCGTGGAAACCGTGATCCATCAGCCGCTTGGCGATGTCGTCGACGGTGATGCCGCTGCTCGCCTTCAGCGTGCGGGTATCGAGGATGCACTCGTGACCGACGCGACCGTTCTCGCCCCGATAGAGGATCGGATAGGTGTCGCCGAGACGAGCCGCGACGTAGTTGGCCGCGAGTATCGCCACGCTTGTCGCGCGGCGCAGTCCTTCCGCACCCATCATGCGCACGTACATCCACGTGATCGGCAGGATCGAGGCGCTGCCCCAGGGCGCGCCGCTGACGGCACCGGTGGCGTCACCCAGCACCCGGTGGCCGGGCAGGTAAGGGGCGAGGTGTTCGCCCACACCGATCGGGCCGACGCCCGGACCACCGCCGCCGTGCGGGATGCAGAACGTCTTGTGCAGATTCAGGTGCGAGACGTCCCCGCCGAACTGCCCGGGCTGCGCGGTACCGACCATGGCGTTCAGGTTCGCCCCGTCGATGTACACCTGGCCGCCCGCCTCGTGCACCTGCTCGCACACGTCGCGGACGCCCGACTCGAACACGCCGTGGGTGGAGGGATAGGTGATCATGATCGCCGCCACCCGCCCCGCGTGCTTGTCGATCTTCGCCGCCAGGTCGGCGGCATCGACGTTGCCCGCCCTGTCACAGGCGATCACCACCACGCGCATGCCGGCCATCTGGGCGCTCGCGGGGTTGGTGCCGTGCGCCGAACTCGGAATCAGGCAGACGTCGCGGTCAGGCTCGCCGCGGCTCTCGTGGTAGCGGCGAATCGCGAGCAGTCCCGCGTATTCGCCCTGGCTGCCCGCGTTCGGCTGCAGCGACATCGCGTCGTAGCCCGTACAGGCGCACAGCATGCGTTCGAGATCCTCGATCATGTAGCGGTAGCCGCGCGTCTGATCGGCCGGCGCGAGCGGGTGCAGGGCGGCGAAGCCCGGCCAGGACAACGGCGCCATCTCGGCGGCCGCGTTCAGCTTCATCGTGCAGGAGCCGAGTGGAATCATCGCCCGATCGAGCGCGATGTCGCGATCGGCGAGCCGGCGCAGCCGCCGCATCATCTCCGTCTCGGAACGGAAGTCGTTGAAGGCCGCCTGCGAGAGAAACGTCGTTGCGCGATCGTCCGCGGCATCGCGCACCGGTCCTTCGCTCAGCGCGAGCGCCGAGACGTCCGCGCCGAGCAACGCGGCGGCGACGGCCCGGACGTCGGCCGCGGTCGTCGTCTCGTCGAACGACAGGGCGATGCGCGACGCGTCGAGTCGACGCGCGTTGTAGCCCGCGTCGAGCAGCGCCGAGATCGCCGCATCGGCCTCGCCCGTCTCCAGGGTGACGGTATCGAACCAGTCGTCCGTCGACACTGCAGGCACGACCCCTCCCGGTGGCGTGGTGGACGCGGTGTCCGGCGCGCCGCCGGACGACGACGCGGCATCCGCGGCCGCGAGCGTCGCGGCGAGCGAGTCCACCTGCGCCCGCACGCGACGCGCGATGCGAACGAGTCCGTCGGGGCCGTGCCAGGCGGCGTACAGGGTCGCCATGATGGCCAGCAGGGCTTGCGCGGTGCAGATGTTCGACGTCGCCTTCTCGCGACGGATGTGCTGCTCGCGGGTCTGCAGTGCGAGCCGATAGGCGGGCTTGCCGTGAGCGGTCAGCGACTGGCCCACGAGACGCCCCGGGAGGCTGCGCTTGTGCGCATCGGTGGTGGCCATGAACGCCGCATGCGGCCCGCCGAAGCCCATCGGCACACCGAAGCGCTGCACGCTGCCGACGACGATGTCCGCGCCCAGCGAGCCCGGTGACGCGAGCACGGTCAACGCGAGCGGGTCGGCCGCGACGATCGTCAGCGAGCCGTTCGCGGCGGCCGCGCCGGCGATCCGAGCGAGGCCGGGAATGGCGCCGCAGGAACCCGGGTACTGCACCAGCACGGCGAAGACGTCGCCGGCCCCGTCGAGCGCGTCGGCCAGTTCGCCGGCCGCCGCCGTGCGGATCTCGAGCCCGAGCGGTTCGGCGCGCGTGGCCAGGACGTCGAGCGTCTGCGGGTGGCAGTCGGCGTCGCAGAGAATCGTGCCGCGCTTGCCGCGCAGCGCCCGGTGCGCCATCGCCATGGCCTCGGCCGCCGCGGTCGCCTCGTCGAGGAGAGAGGCGTTCGCGATGTCGAGCCCGGTGAGCTCGGTGATCATCGTCTGGAAGTCGAACAGGAGTTCCAGCCTGCCCTGCGCGATCTCCGGCTGGTACGGCGTGTAGGCGGTGTACCAGCCGGGATTCTCGAACACGTTCCGCTGGATGACCGCCGGGACGTGGCAGTCGTGATACCCCTGTCCCAGCAGGCTTCGCACGACCACGTTGCGATCGGCGATCGCTCGAAGCTCGGCCAGCGCCTCGGCCTCGGACACGCCAGCCGCCAGCGCGAGCGGCGCGTCCTCACGGATGCTGGCGGGGACGACTTCCTCGATCAGGGCGTCGAGCGACTCGAGCCCGAGGCGCTCGAGCATGGCGCGGACGTCCGCCTCGCGCGGACCGACATGACGCGCCGCGAAACCGTCGGCGGGCGGAAGGGTCGAAGTCGTCATCGGTTCATCTCGGGAAGGGTCGGGCCGCGGCGCGCAGCGCAGCGGCGATCAGGCGTCGCTGTCGGCGTGCGCCTCGTAGTCGTCGGGTCCCATCAACGCCTCGATCGCGTCTTCCTCGTCCGGCTTCATGCGGAAGATCCAGCCTTCCCCGTAGGGATCCGAGTTGACGAGTTCGGGGTTGTCGGCCAGCGCGCCGTTCGCGTCGATCACGGTGCCGGCGACCGGCGCGTACAGGTCGGACGCGGCCTTGACCGACTCGACCACGGCGATGCCTTCCTCGGCCTCGCAGACGCGATCGACCTCGGGCGTCTCGACGAACACCAGGTCGCCGAGTTGCTCCTGGGCATGGGCACTGATGCCGACGGTGATCGTGCCGTCCTCGTTCAGACGCACCCACTCGTGCGATACCGCGAATCTGAGGTCTCCGGGAATGTCCATCGTCTGCTGTCTCCTGTTTCGGGTGGGCGGTCCGACGATCAGTCGTTCGGCTGACCGGCGCGCACGAAGGGTACGCGAGCGATCTTCGCAGGCAAGGGCCGATCCCGCACCAACACGTCACAATGGCCGTCGAACGTGGACGCGACGCGTGCCAGCGCGATCGACCGCTGACGGGTCGGACTGAAGGTGCCGGAGGTGATCGTGCCGACATCGCGTCCGGCGAGCTGCACCGCCTGACCGCCACGCAGCACGCCGCGCCCGTCGAGCACGAGACCCACGCGGACCGACCGGCCGCCGTTCGCCTTCTGCCGCGCAAGCGTCTCGCGGCCGAGGAAGGCGCGGTCTGGATCGCTCAGGTCGACCGTCCAGGCGAGTCCGGACTCGATCGGGGTGTGCGCCTCGTCCAGATCGACGCCGTACAGGCTCATGCCGGCCTCGAGTCTGAGCGTGTCTCGCGCGCCTAGCCCGCAGGGACGCACGCCCGCCCGGAGCAGTGTGTCCCAGAGCGCCGGCGCCTCGCTCGCCGGCAGCGCGATCTCCACGCCGTCCTCGCCGGTGTAGCCGGTGCGCGCCACGAACAGCGCGTCCGCGATCGTGCCGGCCGATGCGGGCGCGCCCGACACGGCGAACGTGAAACGCTCCAGCGCCGCGATGTCGGGAACGCCTTCCCGGACGGCGGCCAGCGCGGTCACGGCATGTTCGAGTGCATCCGGTCCCTGGATCGCGAGCAGCGCGAGGGCGCCCGGCGTGGTCAGTTCCACGGCGGCCGGTCGGTGGGACTCGAGCCAGGCGAGGTCCTTGTCGCGTGTCGCGGCGTTGACGATCAGGCGCCAGTTGCGGGCGTTGCGGCGATAGGCGATGACATCGTCGATGACGCCACCCTGCTCGTTGCAGAGGCAACCGTAGGCGGCGTCTCCGTCGGCGAGCTTGCCGACATCGCAGCTCAGCAGCGTTCGCAGGAAGGCGGCCGTGTCATCGCCCGCGAGGTCGACGATCGTCATGTGAGAGACGTCGAAGACGCCCGCCGCGCGGCGCACGACATGGTGCTCCTCGATCTGCGAGCCGTAGTTGATCGGCAGCTGCCAACCGGCGAAGTCGACGAGCTTGCCGCCGGCGGCCACATGCGACGCGTGCAAGGGGGTCTGACGACTCATCGGCTCGACTCCTGGATCTCGGGACACGGCAGCGTACGGCACCCGACGGGTACCGCGCCCCTCTGTCCGGGAGCCTGAGAGATCGGAGCGCAGCGCTCGTTCCCCGTCGGCGGGCGGATACGACTCGGTGCCGTACGCGCCTCTCTCCAGAGTCGACTGGTCGCGATGGTCCGGGTGCCTGAGCGTTTTCGGGCGGATTGCGCCTTCGGCGCCGACGTGCCGCGCCGTGCAGGCGGGCCGTCGGTCTCTCCCATCGGACGTGACGTCGAACGGTGATTATCCGACAGCGGGGGCCCTGCTGTCCAGCCGTGTCGCTCGGCCGTGTCGCTCGACCGTGTCGCTCGGCCGTGTCGCTCGGCCGTGTCGCTCGGCCGGGTCGCTCGACCGTCAGTCGCTCTCGAACACGTCGCCGGCGCGGACGAACGGCAAGGTCACGGTGTGCGCGGCCATCGGCCGTTCGTTGACCATGACGTCGCAATGGCGCTTGATCGCCCGACTGACTCGCGCGATGGCGATCGATTCGCCGCGCGTCGGACTGGCGGCCGCCGACGTGATCACGCCGATGTCGCGCCCGGCGAGTTGCACGCGTTGTCCGCGTTCGAGGGCGCCGGTCGTCTCGAGCACGATGCCCACGCGCCCCGGGTAGGTCGCGATGGCCTTCTGCTCGGCCATCACGTCACGCCCGAAGAAGGCGCGATCGCGATCGGCGAGATCGACCACGTGATCGATCCCGCTCTCGATCGGAGTGTGCGCGTCGTCGAGATCGCGGCCGTACGCGGAGTACCCCGCCTCGAGGCGCAGCGTGTCGCGCGCCCGCAGTCCGCAGGGACGGACACCCGCCACCAGCAACGCGGCCCACAGCGCCGGCGCATCGTCCGCCGGCACCCCGATCTCGACGCCGTCTTCCCCGCTGCAACCGATGCGCGCCACCGACACCGGGCCGACGGTTGCCCCGGTGTAGCGGGCGAGCACGGAGATCTCGGGGGCGTCGTCCCAGGTCGCGCGCAGGGCCTCGTCGGCCAGCGTGACGGCCTCGGGCCCCTGCACGGACAACAGCACGACGTTCTCCGGCGCACTCAGCTCGACCTCGCTCGGTCGATGAATCTCCAGCCAGTCCCGGACGTGCTCGCGCGCGCGCGGGTCGCCGGTCAGCCGCCAGTGATACTCGCCGAGACGGTGCACCACCGGGTTGTCGATGACGCCACCGTGGTCGTTGCAGAGACAGCCGTAACGCGATTGCCCGATCGCCAGGCGGGAGGCGTCGATGGTGAGCAGCGTGCGGAGCCAGTCCTCGGACGCCGGCCCGCGCACATCGATCATCGAGAGCCAGGAGAGATCGAACATGCCGGCTCGGCGTCGCACCGCACCATGCTCCTCGTGCGCGGCACCGTAACTCGATGGCCGCGTCCAGCCGTGACTGTCGACCATCTCGGCCCCCGCCGCCAGATGCGCGTCGTGCAGCGCGAGCCTTCGTGCGGAGTGCTCGGTGTCCTCGAGCGCCCCCTCGAGGCGCGCTGCGTCGGGAACCGCAACAGCTGGACCGGCCGCGGCCAGAGCTTCGTTCATGACGGACACCCTTCCCTTGGTTCCGACAATTGTCTGGCATAGTCAATACTTGTGTCCACTGTCCAATTTTCTACCATAGAGATCTGGACAGTGCGCGCGGACTATGCTAGGCACCCGACGCTCGGCGACGCTTCCCCCCGTGTCGGGTCGACCATCCGCTCAGCAGCACCGCGAGCGCGACGAGGAACACCGGCCAGTTCCCCGTTCGCGCGTACAGGGTCGCGCCGTCGCGCGGCTGAACCTCGACGTCGAGAATCCCCTGCGTGTCGTGAGCGATGCGCGCGACGACGCTGCCATCCGGCCGGATCGACGAGGACACGCCCGTGTTGGTCACCCGGACGAGCGGACGGGCGAACTCGCGCGCGCGCATGCGCGCTTTCTGTTCGTGCTGATGGGGGGCGAAGCTGTCGCCGAACCATGCGTCGTTGGAGACGTTGACCAGCACGGTCGAGGCGGGAAGCAGCGCACGCATCTCCTCCCCGTAGACGTCCTCGTAGCAGATGGACATCCCGATCCGCACCCCCGCGACATCGAGCGGTACGTGCGGCCCTCGCCCTTCGCTCAGGTCGGACATCGGGATGTCGATGAAGCGGGCGAACCAGTCGAGCACGAAGCGCAGCGGCATGTATTCGCCGAAGGGCACGAGGTGCCGCTTGCGGTACAGCGCGCGCTCGCCGCCGAGCTGACGTACGCTGTTCCAGACGTCATCGCCTTCGCGATGAAAGCCGCCGGACAGCACCTCGACCCCTTGCCCGTCCATCTCCGCGACGAACGGCGCAAGCGCCTCGTCGACCCGCTCGAAGTAGGTCGGGATGGCCGTCTCCGGCCAGACCACCAGATCGATGTCGTCGAGCGAGCGCTCGCGAGTGAGCGCCGTGAAGAGCCCGAGCGAGCGTTCGAGCCGCTCGCGGCTGAACTTCATCTCCTGCGGGATGTTCGCCTGCACGAGTCGGACGCGAAGTGGCTCTCCCACCGGCGTGCTCGGCGTGTAGAGCGTCGCGGCGAAGCCGCTCGCGACGATCCCGCCGAGCGCCAGACCCGAGCCGACCCGGACGCGACCCGTACCGCTCAGCACCGGCAGCGCGAGCGCGCTCGCGGCCACCAGCAGGAAGCCGATGCCGTACACGCCGCCCACGGGGGCGAGCGCGCCGAGCGGTCCGGAGGTCTGGCTGTAGCCCGCGAGTATCCACGGGAAGCCGCCCATGATCTTGCCACGCGCCAGCTCGCCGAGCGTCCAGATCGCGGCGAACACCCAGGCGCCCAGGACCGGTCGGCCGGAGGTCCCCGCCACGCGAACCCAAAGCCACGCGCCGATGGCCGGAAACACCGTCATGACGAAGACGAACAGCACCGTCAGCGCAACCGCCAGCGGGGCGACGGCGGCGCCGAAGAGGTGCAGGCTGTGATAGACCCAGTTGACCCCGATCCCGTGGTAGCCGACGCCGAACAACCAGCCGAGCAGGAGCGCCCGACGCGGCGTCTGCTCCTGCAGGGCCGCGAAGAGGGCGAGCAACGCGAGTGGCGCGAGCGGCCACCACTCGATCGGCGCGAACGCGAACGGCAACGCGACGCCACCGATCACGGCGAGCGTCAGGGCGACTGCCGCGGGCAAGGGCCGGCGGCGCCCACTGGCGACAGGGCGAGGCGAGGCGGGCAAGCGCGAGTTCCTCAGTCGCCCGAGGGGGCCGGCGGCACGACTTGCAGCAGGTGCAGGCGACGCGAGTCGGCCGCGAGAACCCGGAAGTGGCAGTGGTCGATCTCGACGCTCTCGCCGGTCTTGGGCATGTGGCCGATGTGCTGCATCAGCAGCCCGCCGATGGTGTCGAACTCCTCGGTGGAGAACGCGGTGCCGAGCCGCTCGTTGAATTCGTCGATCGGGGTCAGCGCGCGGACCGAGTACCGGCCGTCGCCGTGCGCGCGGATGGCCACGTCTTCCTCTTCCACGTCGTGCTCGTCGTCGATCTCGCCGACGATCTCCTCGAGCACGTCCTCGATGGTCACGAGCCCACCGGTTCCGCCGTACTCGTCCAGCACGATGGCCATGTGGCTGCGCGTGGAGCGAAACTCCTTCAGCAGCACGTTCAGACGCTTGGTTTCGGGCGTGAACGTCGGTGGGCGCATGACGTCGGCCACCCGGAACGGCGCCCCCTCCTCCGCCTCGGCCGACAGCTTCAGGAGATCCTTGGCCAGCAGGACACCGACCACGTTGTCCTTGTCCTCGTCGATGACGGGGAAGCGCGAGTGGCCGGACTCGATCACCAGCGGCAGGAGTTCGGCGAGCGTCGCCGCCTGCTCGAGCACGACCATCTGCCCGCGCGGAATCATGATGTCGCGCACCCGCATCTCGATGACCTGAAACACGCCCTCGACCATCGAGAGGGTGTCCGCGTCGAACAACTCGCGGGTCTCGGCGTCGCGCAGGATGGCAAGTACCTCATCGCGGTCGCGCGGCCCGCCGCCCATCGCGGACACCAGCCGCTCCATCAGTGTCCGGCCGCTGCCGTCGGGGGTGTCTTCGCTCATGAGCTCGCGGCGCGATCGCCGTAGGGGTCGGGAAGGTCGCGACTCGATAGTAGCCGAATCTCGAGACCCTCCATGGCAGCGGCCGACGGCTCGTCCTCGTGGTCGAGACCACAGAGGTGAAGAACGCCGTGCACGATCAGATGCGCCCAGTGCGCACTCGGGCGCTTTCCCTGAGCGCGGGCTTCCGCCTCGATGATCGTGGGACAGAGGACGAGGTCGCCGAGCACCAGCAGGGACTCGACGCCGGCATCCGTCCCGACACCGTCGCCCGCCGCGTCGTGGCCGCCACGGCCCGGGACGCCGGCAGAGCCCTCACCGGATTCGTCGCCCGTAGCAGCGCGTCCTGCGTCGGCCGCTCGAGCGTCGCTCATCGGCAAGGCGGGGAGATCGGCGGGAAAGCTCAGCACGTTGGTCGCCGCGTCCCGACCGCGCCAGTCGCGGTTGAGCGCGCGCATGGTGCCCGCCCCCACGATGCGCACGGAGAGCTCGTGACACAGCGCACGCGCCGCCCGGTCGCTGTCGGCTCGCAGGCCATCGAGGGCGTGGACGGCCCAGTCCTGCAGGAAGGCCGCCTCCGGCAACCACGCATCGTCGGCGCCGGCCGGTCGCGCGTCGTCGTCGATCTCGAGCAACAGCGTCAAACGAGTCGCGGGCGAACCCGGCGGCGCGCCGGATGGCTCGTCCGGCGCGGGCGGCGCTTCGGCGGGGGGCGGTTTCACGAACCCGCTGCGTGCGTCACGATCGATGCTCGGCCGCGTCGCTCTCGCGCTGCTCCGTCTCGTCGTAGGCGGCGACGATGCGCTGGACGAGCGGGTGGCGCACGACGTCGGCCGCCGTGAAGCGACAGAAGCCGACCCCTTCGACGCCGTCGAGCACACCCTGGACATGCTTCAGCCCGGAGAGCTGATGCTTGGGCAGATCCACCTGGGTGACGTCCCCGGTGACGATGGCCTTCGAACCGAAACCTATGCGGGTCAGGAACATCTTCATCTGCTCGACCGTGGTGTTCTGGGCCTCGTCCATGATCACGCAGGCATGATTCAGCGTGCGCCCGCGCATGTAGGCGAGCGGCGCTATCTCGATGACGTTTCGCTCGACCAGCTTGCCGACGCGCTCGATGCCGAGGAACTCGTAGAGCGCGTCGTAGATCGGGCGAAGGTAGGGGTCGACCTTCTGCATCATGTCCCCCGGCAGGAAGCCGAGCCGCTCGCCAGCCTCGACCGCCGGACGCACGAGCACGAGGCGCTGCACCTGTTCGGACTCGAGCGCCTCGACCGCGCAGGCGACGGCCAGGAAGGTCTTGCCCGTGCCGGCCGGGCCGATCCCGAAGGTGAGATCGCGATCCTTGATGCTGCCGACGTAGTCCACCTGTCGGTCGCCGCGCGCACGCAGCGTCGCCCGGCGTGTCTTGATCAACGTGTCACCGTTCGCCGGGGGGCGCTTCTGCAGCGCGGCGAGTCCGGATTCCTGCAAGGACAGGTGTACCTGTTCGGGAGCCAGGGTGTCGTTCTCCGTGAGTTCGTAGAGGTGATCGATCAGCGCACGCGCGCTCGCGACGGCGCTCTCGTCCGGGCCGGACACGTGGAAGTGTCCGCCGCGGTTGCTGATCTCGACGCTCAGTCGCGACTCGATCTGCTTGAGATGCTCGTCGAACTGACCGCAGAGCGTGGCGAGCCGGGCGTTGTCGTCCGGCGCCACGTGGAAGTCGAGATCGGTCATGCAGCAGTGGTCGATTGGCGGTCGGCGACCGGCGCATCGAGCAGGCGCCCGCGCAGGGAATTGGGGAAGGCTTCGGTAATGGCCACCCAGGCGAATTCGCCGATGAGGGACGCGGGTCCGGCGAAGTTGACGACGCGGTTGTTCTCGGTGCGCCCGCTGATCTCGTTCGGGTCCTTCCGCGCGGGCCGGTCGACGAGCACGCGCTGGCGCGTACCGACCATGGCCGCGGAGATCACCGCCGCCTGGCGGGCGATCGTCGCCTGCAGGAGGGACAGTCTTGCTTTCTTGTCCGCGAGCGATAGCGCATCGGGCAGGCCCGCCGCCGGCGTCCCGGGGCGCGCGCTGTAGATGAAGCTGAACGAGTGATCGAAGCCGAGGGATTCGATCAAGGACATCGTGTCGGCGAAGTCCTGCTCGGTCTCGCCCGGAAAGCCGACGATGAAGTCGGACGACAGGGTCAGGTCGGGGCGCGCCTCGCGGAGCTTGCGGATCTTCGACTTGTACTCGAGCACCGTGTGGCCGCGCTTCATCGCCGCGAGCACACGGTCCGAACCGCTCTGCACCGGCAGGTGGAGGAAGCTCACGAGCTCGGGCACGTCGCGGTAGGCCTCGATCAGGGCGTCCGAGAATTCCACCGGATGGCTGGTCGTGAAGCGAATCCGCTCGACGCCCTCGACCCCGGCCACGCAGCGGATCAGGAGCGCGAGATCCGCCGTGGCGTCACCCTCGCCGCCCACCGGGCCGCGGTAGGCATTGACGTTCTGGCCGAGCAGGTGGATCTCGCGCACGCCCTGCTCGGCAAGCGCGACGACTTCGTCGAGCACGTCGTCGAGCGGACGGCTGATCTCCTCCCCGCGGGTGTACGGCACGACGCAGAAGCTGCAGTACTTGCTGCAGCCCTCGATGATCGAGACGAAGGCCGACGGCCCGTCCGCGCGAGGCTCCGGCAGGCGGTCGAACTTCTCGATCTCGGGAAAGCTGATGTCCACCACCGGACCGGCCGACGCTTCGGTCCGGCTGATGAGGTCGGGCAGCCTGTGCAGGGTCTGCGGCCCGAACACCACGTCGACGTACGGCGCGCGCTCGTGGATCGCCGCGCCTTCCTGGCTCGCGACGCAACCGCCGACGCCGATCAGTACCGGCGGCCCGCCGGCGACCCGGCGCGCTTCCTTCAGATCACGCCAGCGGCCGAGCTGCGAGAACACCTTCTCCTGCGCCTTCTCCCGGATCGAGCAGGTGTTGAGCAGCAGTATGTCGGCCTCGGCCGGATCGGTCGTCGCCTCCACGGGCCCCTCGTCGGCGAGCACGTCGAGCATCTTCGCCGAGTCGTACTCGTTCATCTGACAGCCGTGGGTCTGGATGAATACCTTCTTTCGCGTCATCGGACGGGCAGCGGGAAGCGACGGGCGTGCAACGAGGCACCGACGGGACAGGGTACACCTTCGGATGCCGGACCCCCGCGACGGTCGACCTCGCGCGAAGCGCGGGCGGTACGCGGCGCCACGCGGAGGCGGCGGCACAAGGGCGAACGGCCGTTTGAAAGGTTTTAAAGATCGCAACGACCTAAAGCAATGACGCACGATAGCCGAATCAGAGAAAATAAACTTTTCGATTGACCTCACTTGACCTCCTCGTCCTCACCCACCCGGTCCGTCGAGACCCTCAATCGCCTGCGTCGTGACGCGGTGTCGCTGCGCCTGGCAGGGGCGACGCTCGCCGAGACGCACGAGGCGGTCGGCTTGAGCGCGCCGACCATCACCGCGGCCGTCAGGGCGTGGCGGGCCGGTGGCTGGGACGCCGTCGACGTCGGCCCTCGTGGCCGACCGCGACTCCGCCCGCCAGCCGAGGACGGCGAACACCCGGATTCCGCGGCGCTGGCGGCGCAGCTCGAGATCGCGGCGCGACTCGTGCCGGACGCCACGTGTCCCTGCTGGGACCTGGACCGCGTGATCGCCTGGCTGGCCGACGTCGGCGTACCCGCCAGCCGCTCGACGGCCGTCGCCCGTCTCGCCGAGTGGCGCCTCGCGCCGCCGAGCCGGCATCGCCGCCTCCAGGGCGCGGCGGGCGCGGACTACACCCGATTCGCGCGGCGCGTGCGGCGCCGCGGCGCGACCGTTCTCTGGGTCGGTGACCGGCCGCTCGCGAGCGGTGCCACGCAACTCTTCGCGCATGACCCGCGCGGTCACGCCCGCTGGTGCACGGTCGCCGGCGCGCCGACCTCGAGCGACTGGACCGGCTTCCTCGACGGCCTCGCCGCGACGGTGAACGGCCGCCTCGCCATCGTGCTTCCGGGCGCCCACCTCGCGCGCGATCCCGCCCTCCGCAGCTGGCTCGAAACATGCCCCTTCGACCACTTGATCGTCGCTCCGGACGGCACCGCGATCCCTCCCGAACACCCGACAACTCGCCCCCGAACGGCGGAGGATTCACCCATGACGACCCCGAGCACGGATCAGCCACCGCCCGCCGGATCATCGACGGCGCGCGCGCCACTGACCCATCTCGAGCGTCTCGAGGCGGAGAGCATCCACATCATGCGCGAGGTCGTCGCCCAGGCCGACAACCCCGTGATGCTCTACTCCATCGGCAAGGACAGCGCGGTGATGCTGCATCTGGCGCGCAAGGCCTTCTTCCCCGGGCCGCCGCCGTTCCCGCTGCTGCACGTCGACACGCGCTGGAAGTTCCGGGAAATGTACGCCTTCCGCGACAACCTCGCGAAGGAATACGGGTTCGAGCTGCTCACGCACGTCAACCCGGACGGCATCGCGCAGAACGTCAACCCGTTCACCCACGGCTCGGCGCTGCACACCGACATCATGAAGACCGAGGGCCTCAAGCAGGCGCTCGACGGGCACCGCTTCGACGTCGCCTTCGGCGGCGCCCGCCGCGACGAGGAGAAATCGCGCGCCAAGGAGCGTGTGTTCTCCTTTCGCAGCGCCAACCATCGCTGGGAGCCCAAGAGCCAGCGGCCCGAACTGTGGTCGCTGTACAACGCCCGCAAGCGCCCCGGCGAATCGATTCGCTGCTTCCCGATCTCCAACTGGACCGAGCTCGACGTATGGCAGTACATCCATCGGGAGGACATCCCGATCGTGCCGCTGTATCTCGCCGCGGAGCGACCGGTCGTCAGCCGGGACGGCACGCTGATCATGGTCGACGACGAGCGCATGCCCTTGCACGAGGGGGAGGTGCCGCAGATGAAGAAGGTGCGCTTCCGCACGCTCGGCTGCTACCCGCTGACCGGCGCCGTGGAGTCCGAGGCAGAGACCCTGCCCGAGGTCATCCGCGAGATGCTCCTGACCAAGACCTCCGAACGCCAGGGCCGCATGATCGACCACGACAGCGCCGCCTCGATGGAGAAGAAGAAGCAGGAGGGGTATTTCTGATGGGCACCACCGACCCGCACGTCGGCGACATGCACGCCGAATCCGATCGTCTGATCGAGGAGGACATCGCGGCCTACCTCGATGTCCACGAGCGCAAGAGCCTGCTGCGTTTCATCACCTGCGGCAGCGTCGATGACGGCAAGAGCACACTGATCGGACGCCTGCTCTACGAGTCGAAGGTGATCTTCGAGGATCAGCTCGAGGCGGTCACGAACGACTCGAGGAAGTTCGGCACCCAGGGCAAGGAGATCGACTTCGCCCTGCTCGTCGACGGGCTCGCCGCCGAGCGCGAACAGGGCATCACGATCGACGTCGCCTACCGCTTCTTCTCCACGGATCGACGCAAGTTCATCGTCGCCGACACGCCGGGGCACGAGCAGTACACGCGCAACATGGTCACCGGCGCCTCCACCGCCGACGTAGCCGTGATCCTGTGCGACGCGCGCCAGGGCATCCTCACGCAGACGCGCCGCCACAGCTTCATCGCCTCCCTGCTCGGCATCGGGCATGTCGTGCTCGCGGTCAACAAGATGGATCTCGTCGACTTCGACGAGGAAACCTTCGCCACGATCCGCGACCGGTACGCCGAGTTCGCCGCCTCCCTCGGCATCGAACGCGTGACGACCATTCCGCTCTCGGCACTGACCGGCGACAACGTCACGACGCCGAGCGCGAGAATGGCGTGGTACCACGGCACGACGCTCCTCTCCTGGCTCGAGACCGTGAAGGTCGACGTCGAACGGGCCGAGCTTCGTCCCTGGCGCCTGCCCGTGCAGTGGGTCAACCGGCCGAACCTCGACTTTCGCGGCTACGCGGGCACGCTCGCGAGCGGACGACTGCATCCCGGCGACGCCGTGCGCGTCCTGCCCTCGGGCCGCACCTCCACCGTCGCGCGCATCGTCACGATGGACGGCGACCTCGAGGAGGCTCGCGCCGGGCAATCGGTGACGGTCACCCTGTCCGACGAGATAGACGCGTCGCGCGGCGACATGCTGGTCGCGGCCGAGGAGCCGGCGAGCGTGGCGGACGCCTTCGAGACGACGATCGTCTGGATGCACGACGACGCCCTGCTCTCGGGCCGGCCGTATCTGCTGAAGATCGGCACTCAGACCGTGAGCGCCACGATCACCCAGATCAAGCATCAGATCAACGTCAACACGCTGGAGAAGAGCGCGGTCCGCGAACTCGAGCTCAACGGCATCGGCGTCTGCAACGTCAATACCGATCGCCCGATCGCCTTCGACGCCTATGACGACAACCGCACCACCGGTGCCTTCATCCTGATCGATCGCGTCAGCGGCGCGACGGTCGGAGCGGGCATGCTGCGCTTCGCCCTGCGTCGATCGGACAACATCCACCACCAGGCCGTCGACGTCGACAAGGCCTTGCGAGCGACGCTCAAGGGACAGAGGCCCGCCGTGGTGTGGTTCACGGGTCTGTCCGGCGCGGGCAAGTCGACCGTGGCCAACCTCGTGGAAATGAAGCTCGCCGCCCTCGGCCGCCATACCTATCTGCTCGACGGCGACAACGTCCGCCACGGTCTCAACCGGGACCTGGGTTTCACCGACGCCGATCGGGTGGAGAACATCCGTCGCATCGGGGAGGTCGCGTCCCTCATGGTGGATTCGGGAATGATCGTGTTGACCGCGTTCATCTCCCCGTTCCGGGCCGAACGCGCACTGGCTCGCTCCTTCGTCGCCGATGGCGAGTTCGTCGAGGTCCACGTCGACACCCCGCTCTCGGTCGCCGAGGAACGTGATCCGAAGGGGCTGTACAAGAAGGCGCGTCGCGGCGAACTCGCGAACTTCACCGGCATCGATTCGCCGTACGAGCCGCCCGAGTCGCCCGAACTGCTGATCGACACGGGCGCCATGTCGGCCGAGCAGGCCGCCGAACGGGTCATCGCGGAGCTTCGACGGCGCGGTCTGCTCGACGCGTCGGCCGAGGCCTGACCTCGTGTCCGAACGCCGGCGCCGTCAGGCGCCGGCGTCGTTCTCCCCGCCGTCTCGACGTCCGTCCGTGTCGTACCAGGTGCGGCACAGCGTCTTCGAGTACAAGGCGCCGGGGATCAGCACCAGCGCCGTCTGACGGGCGAGCTGGGCGGGGCTGTACCAGTCGAGTTTCCTGACGGAGGTGACGATCGGGGCCGTGTCGATGATGTCGAAGTCAAGCCGGCCGTTCTGTCGTCCCCAGCGCTTCAGTGCGCGAGAGAGGAAGATCTCCTCGCCGGCGTAGACCTTGTCGCTGAACCCGCCGACCGCCTCGAACGCGTCCCGCCGGCAATAGACGAAGCAGCCGGCGGCGAGCTTGAAGGCCGAACCGAGCCGGTTCCAGAAGTCGAGACCGCGCCGGGCACCACCCGTCACGGGTCGATCGGGTGCGATCGTGGAACCGCCGCCGACCACGCGCCCGCCCGCGAGCCGATCGAGCGCCGCCTGCAGGAGCGCGACCGGTGGCCATGAGTCGGCGTCGACGAACACCAGCGCGTCACCGGTCGCGACCCGGGCGCCCGCGTTCCGTGCGCGCGCGATCTGGTTGACCGGCTCGAACACCACGGTGGCGCCCGCCGCTCGCGCGATGTCCGGCGTGGCATCGCTCGAATTGTTGTCGACGACGACGAGCTCCCCTTCGTGGCCGGACACGCCGGCCATCGCCTCGCGAATCCGCGCGAGCGACGCGCCGAGAAACGCCGCCTCGTTCCAGGCGGGGACGACGATCGTGTAGCGCATCGCGGCAGATTCCGGAAACAGGAAAGCAGGAAGTACCTGCCGGTGCCGAGGCGGACGACGCCCCCGTCGCCGGACTCGGGCATCGATCGCGCCCTCGCCGTGCTCGTCAACGAGAGACGCGGCCGGAAGCCAGGCGGTCGGCTCAGGCGGTCGGCTCAGGCAGTCGGCTCAGGCAGTCGGCTCAGGCAGTCGGCTCAGGCAGTCGGCTCAGGCGGTCGGCTCAGGCAGTCGGCTCAGGCAGTCGGCCCGGGCGGTCAGCTCAGGCGGTCGACGTGTGGCGGTGGTCCTCGGCGACCATGGCGGCGATGGCCGCGTCCATGTTCACGTGACCGATGACTTCGCCATCGGTTCCGGTGACGTTGGCCACGCTCGCGCCGGCGTTGGACATCGCCCGCGCCGCGGACTCGAGATGCTCGCTCTGACCGATCTCGACGTTCGTGGCGGCGGAAGCCCCGGGCTCCATGACACTGCCCGCGAGGAGCACGCGGCCGCGATTGACCTCCTTGACGAAGTTCTGGATGTACTCGTCGGCGGGGTTCATGACGATGTCCTGCCCGGTCCCCTCCTGGATGATCTCGCCGTCGCGAAGGATCGCGATGCGGTCACCGAGCCGGAGCGCCTCGTCCAGGTCGTGGGTGATGAACACGATCGTCTTGTGCAGCTCCTGCTGCAGATCGAGCAGCACGCTCTGCATGTCGGTACGAATGAGGGGGTCGAGCGCGGAGAACGCCTCGTCCATCAGCAGAAGCGGGGCATCGTTGGTCAGTGCCCGCGCGAGACCGACCCGCTGCTGCATCCCGCCCGACAGCTGATTCGGATAGTTGTCCTCGAAGCCCGACAGCCCGACCCGGTCGATCCAGCGGCGCGCTTCGCTCTGCTGACGTTGCTCGTCGACGCCCTGCAACTCCAGCCCGTAGACCACGTTGTCCACGACGGTACGGTGGGGCAGCAGCGCGAACTTCTGGAACACCATCGCCGTCTTGTGCCGCCGGAACTGGCGTAGCGCCCGCCTACCCATCTTGCAGACGTCGTCGCCGCCGACGATCACCTCGCCGACTGTCGGGTCGATGAGGCGGTTGATGTGACGGATCAGCGTGGACTTGCCCGAACCCGAGAGTCCCATGACCACCTGGATCGAGCCCGCCGGCATCGACAGGTTGATGTCCTTGAGCCCCAGCACATGGCTGTGCTTCTCCTGCAGCTCGGTCTTGGACATGCCGTCCTTGACCGAGGCCACGTGGTCCTTGCCGCGCGGGCCGAATATCTTGTACAGCCCGCGGACCTCGATGCCGACACCACCCACCGAATCGTCGCTCGTCCCGTCGGCCTCCGGATCAATGGCCATGCGTCACCTCCGAGTGCGACTGGAGACGCCTGCCGTAGGCCTGACTCACGCGGTCGAAGATGATCGCGATGCCCACGATCGCCAGACCGTTGAACGCACCGAGCGTGAAGTACTGATTGTTGATCGCCTGCAAGACGGGCTGGCCGAGCCCCTGCACGCCGATCATCGACGCGATGACCACGAGCGCGAGCGCCATCATGATCGTCTGGTTGATGCCCGCCATGATGGTCGGCATCGCGAGCGGTATCTGCACGTTCCTCAGTCGCTGCCAGCCCGAGGAGCCGAACGCGTCGGCCGCCTCCAGCACTTCCTTGTCGACGAGCCGGATGCCGAGATTGGTCAGCCGGATGATCGGCGGAATGGCGTAGACGACGACCGCGAGCAGACCCGGTACCTTGCCGATGCCGAGCAGCATGACGACGGGAATCAGGTACACGAAACCCGGCATGGTCTGCATGATGTCGAGCACGGGCGTGATCACCCGCTGCAGGAAGTTGGACTTGGCCATCGCGATGCCGATCGGGATACCCAGCACGATCGAGACGAAGGTGCAGACGAACATCATCGAGACGGTCCGCATCGTGTCCTCCCACATGTCGAAATAGCCGATCAGGAGCAGCGTGACGAGCGTCATCACGGTGATCTTCCAGCTACGACTGCCGAACCAGGCGATCGCGACGATCGCGCCGAGGATGATCGGCCAGGGCGTGTTGAGCAAGAGCCGCTCCGACCAGATCAGCATCTGCTTGATCGGTTCGAAGATCGCCTCGATCGTGTCGCCGTGTTCCCGGGTCCAGGCGCGGAAACCACCGTCTATGCCCTTCTTCAGCTCCCGCAGGGCTGACTTGTCCATGGCGGGGAATTCGTCGAGCCAGCTCATCGCGCGGTAACCTCGGTGGGACGGTGGGTGCCGTGTCCGAAAACGAGAAGGGCGGCCGTAGCCGCCCTTCCCTCATGTGGCCCGATCGCGAGATCGAGACCGATCGATCAGAGTGCGGCCTTCACCTTTTCGGCGACGTCCGCGTCGACCCATTTCCCCCACACGTCCTCGTTGTTCTCGAGGAAGTAGATGGCGGCTTCCTCGCCCGTCGCCTGGTTGTCGCTCATCCATGAGAGCAGCTCGTTGACGGTCTGGTTCTTCCACTGGCGCGTGCCGATGTAGTCCATCGCGACACCGGCCTTCTCGGCGAAGTCGTCCGTCACGACACTGAACACCTCGCTTTTCGCCCAGCCGTTCGGCTTGGGATCTTCGCAATCGAGTACCGAGGTGCAGGTGTCCCACTCTTCCTTGTCGTGCGGCCCCATGTCCAGCTTGACCATCTCGTAGCGACCGAGAATCGCCGTCGGGGCCCAGTAGTAGCCGAGCCAGCCTTCCTCACGCTCGTAGGCCTTGGCGATCGAGCCGTCGAGGCCAGCCGCGGAACCGGTATCGACCAGCTCGAACCCCTTGCCTTCGGCATCGTTCGCGCGGAAGACGCTGTCGGTCGAGATCTGGCAGTTCCAGCCCGACGGGCAGTTGTGCACCGCGCCACGCGAGTCGTCCTCGGGGGCCGGGAACAGGTCCGGACGGGCGAGCGCGTCGGCCACGGTCTTGATGTCGGGGTTGGCATCGGCGACATATTTCGGGATCCACCAGCCCTCGACCCCGCCTTCCTCGAGAATCTCGGCGGCGATGATCATCTCGCCTTCGGCAACGGCCGCGTCGAGCGGTGCGCGAACGGCGTTGACCCACAGCTCGGGTGCCAGATCGGGTGTGCCCTTCTCGTTCATCGAGGTGAAGGTCGGCATGGTGTCGCCCGCGACGAGCTCGGTCGAGCAGCCGTAGCCTTCGGAGAGGATCAGGTTGTCGATCTCGGCGATGACCTCGGCCGAGGCCCAGTTCATCCGCGCGATGGAGACGTCGCCGCACTCCTCGTCCTGAGCGTGGGCGTTGTTGCCGACCGTCAGGGCTGCGCCCGCTATGGCCAGTGCGATGTATCGCTTGTTGTTCATCAGTTCCTCGTGAGTCGTTTCAAGGCCGTTCGTTCGTGAGCGAGCATCTTCAACACTCGCCTCTCGCGAATGGCGGAATGGTTCATGGCCGAACCGTCACCGCACTACTTTCGCTCAGGACCGAATGTCGCGTCAAGGACCGGACCTTGTCCGCGAGCGCCGTTCGATGCGCTTTCAGACGCCGTTCAGGCACCTCTTGAAATGGGCGACAGCCAGTCGGTGCGTAGCTCTCCGGCGATACGAGCAGCGTTTCGACAGACGACTCGGACCGACGTCGAACGGCTGTCAATAAACGTGACGCAGCGCCGCCATCGAGGGTCGGACCGACCCGATCCGGGCGCGCGAGCGCGCAGCCGAACCGGGACGCCCGCGCGCCGTCGGTCGATCAGTAGCGGTAATGCTCGGGCTTGTAGGGACCGTCGGCGTCGAGTCCGAGGTAGTCGCCCTGCTCGCCGGTCAGCGTCGTCAGTCTGGCGCCGATCTTCTTCAGGTGCAGACGGGCGACCTTCTCGTCGAGTGCCTTCGGCAGCACGTGCACGTCGACGTCGTACTGATCGGCGCGTTCCCAGAGCTCTATCTGGGCGAGCACCTGGTTCGTGAACGAGGCGGACATCACGAAGCTCGGGTGACCGGTGCCGCAGCCGAGGTTCACGAGGCGCCCTTCGGCGAGAAGCGTGACGCGCTTTCCGTCGGGGAAGACCACCTGATCGACCTGCGGCTTGACGTTTTCCCAGGTGTACTGCCGCAGCCCGGCGACATCGATCTCGTTGTCGAAGTGGCCGATGTTACAGAGGATCGCCTCGTTCCTCATCGCCGCGACGTGGTCGTGGGTGACGACGTTGACGTTGCCGGTCGCTGTCACGACGATATCGACTTGATCGGCGACATCGTCCATGCGCACCACCCGGAAGCCTTCCATCGCCGCCTGCAGGGCGTTGATCGGATCGATCTCGGTGACCCAGACGGTCGCGCCCATGCCGCGGAAGGCCTGCGCGCATCCCTTGCCGACGTCGCCATAGCCGAGCACGACGCAGACCTTGCCCGCGACCATGACGTCGGTGGCGCGCTTGATGCCGTCGAGCAGGGATTCACGGCAGCCGTAGAGATTGTCGAACTTGCTCTTCGTGACCGAATCGTTGACGTTGATGGCCGGCACCTTCAGCGTGCCCTTCTTCGCCATCTCGACCAGCCGATGGACGCCCGTCGTCGTCTCCTCCGACAGGCCCTTCACCCCGGCCATCAGCTCGGGATAGTCCTCGTGCATCATCACCGTCAGGTCGCCACCGTCGTCGAGGATCAGGTTGGGAACCCAGCCGTTCGGGCCCTTGATCGTCTGGTGGATGCACCACTCGGCCTCGTCCTCGGTCTCGCCCTTCCAGGCGAAGACCGGCACGCCGGCTTCGGCCATCGCGGCCGCCGCATGGTCCTGGGTGGAGAAGATGTTGCAGGAGGACCACCGCACCTCGGCACCGAGATCGACCAGCGTCTCGATCAGCACCGCGGTCTGGATGGTCATGTGCAGGCAACCGGCGATGCGGGCGCCCTTCAACGGCGCCTTGCCCTGGTATTCCTCGCGGAGCGCCATCAGGCCCGGCATCTCGTGCTCGGCCATGCGGATCTCCATGCGGCCGTAGCCGGCCTGGGAGATGTCGGCGACCTTGTAGTCGTGTTCGGCGGTAGCGCTCATGCAGATGTCCTTGATGAAGTGAAGTCGGGTATGCGAGTCAGGCGAGACCGGCGGCCTGACGCAGGTCGTCGGCGCGATCGGTGCGCTCCCACGTGAAATCCTCGTCCTCGCGGCCGAAGTGGCCGTAGGCGGCGGTCTTGCGATAGATGGGGCGGATCAGGTCGAGCATCGTCACGATGCCGTAGGGCCGCAGGTCGAAGACGTCGCGGACGATCGCCTCGATGCGGCGATCGTCGATCGTGCCGGTGCCGAAGGTCTCGATGCTGATCGAGGTCGGCTCGGCCACGCCGATCGCGTAGGACACCTGGATCTCGCAACGCGCGGCGAGCCCCGCAGCCACGACGTTCTTGGCCACGTAGCGTCCGGCGTAGGCCGCCGAACGATCGACCTTCGACGGGTCCTTGCCCGAGAACGCACCGCCACCATGGCGCGCCATGCCGCCGTAGGTGTCGACGATGATCTTCCGCCCCGTCAGTCCGCAGTCGCCGACCGGGCCACCGATGACGAAGTTGCCGGTCGGGTTGATGTGAATCTTCCCGGTCGGGCATTCGGCCAGCCAGCTCGCCGGGAGCACGGGCTTCAGCACGTTTTCCATCACCCCTTCGCGCAGGTCGGACAGCGAGATCTCCGGGTCGTGCTGGGTGGAGAGCACGACCGCATCGAGGCCGACGGGCTTGCCGTCGCGATAGCGCAGCGTGACCTGGCTCTTCGCGTCCGGGCGCAACCACGGCAGGGAGCCCGAGCGACGCATGCGTGACTGCTGCTCGACCAGGCGGTGGGCGTACGTCACCGGTGCGGGCATGAGCACCTCGGTTTCGTCGGTCGCGTAGCCGAACATCAGACCCTGATCGCCGGCGCCCTGGTCCTCGGGAGCGGCGCGGTCGACGCCCTGGGCGATGTCCGGCGACTGCTTGCCGATGCCGTTGAGCACGGCGCAGGTGTTTCCGTCGAATCCGACGTCCGAGCTCGTGTATCCGATGTCGATGACGGTGTCGCGGACGAGGTCCTCGAGATCGACGTAGGCGCTGGTACTGATCTCGCCGGCCACCACGACCAGACCGGTCTTGATGAGGGTCTCGCAGGCCACTCGCGCCCGCGGGTCCTTCGCGAGGATCGCGTCGAGGACCGCGTCGGAGATCTGGTCGGCCATCTTGTCGGGATGCCCTTCAGAGACCGATTCGGAGGTGAAGATGTAGTCCGCTGCCATGCTGTGCTCGTCATCTCGTGCGGTGAAGCCGGCGATTGTACCGATAAACAAATAAACATGTCCTTATGTGCTGTCCCGAACGCGCGAATCGCGACGCCCTCGTCGCTATACTCCCGCCACCGTTTCCCTGGCCGAGCCCCAGCCCGATGACGACTCTCTCCGAACACCCCGTCGCCGAGCGCTGGCCGGCGACCCTCCCCGACCGGCTGCAGCTGTTTTCCTTCCCTACGCCGAACGGGGTCAAGGTCTCGATCGCGCTCGAAGAACTCGGCCTGCCGTACGAGGCCCACACCGTCACGCTCGAGGACGAGGACGTGAAGTCGGACGCCTTCCTGTCGCTGAATCCGAACGGCAAGATCCCGGCGATCATCGATCCGAACGGCCCGGACGGAGAGTTTTTCGGCCTGTTCGAATCCGGCGCGATCCTGATCTATCTCGCCGAGAAGGCCGGTGCGCTGCTGCCGAAGGACGCGCCCGGTCGCTACGAGACGATCCAGTGGGTGATGTTCCAGATGGGCGGCATCGGACCGATGTTCGGCCAGTACGGCTTCTTCTCGCGCTTCGCCGGCAAGGCGGTCGAGGACCCGATCCCCCGCGAACGCTACCGCGCAGAGTCGGTCCGTCTGCTCGGCGTGCTCGAGGAGCGGCTCGAGGGTCGGACCTGGATCATGGGCGACGACTACACCATCGCCGACATCGCGATCTTCCCGTGGATCAACGGCGCAAAGGTGTTCTACGAGGCGGGCGAGGCGATGGAGATGGACACCCGGCCGAACGTCATGGCCTGGCTCGAGCGCTGCCTTGCGCGACCGGCCTCGCAGCGCGGTCTCGAGATCCCGCCGCGCGCCTGACCGGACGGCTTGCCCGCGTCGATCGGCCGGAGCGACTCGCCGACCGGCGCGATCGGTCGGCACGAGTCGCCGACCGGGTCTCCCGACCCGGCCGACACGGCCGACCCGGCCGACACGGCGGTCACCTTCGACCGCTGACGCGATCCTTCTGACGTCGGGCCATCAACCTTGCCTGTCGCCGCCTCGATCGTCACCTTGATCGCCACCTCGATCGCCGCCGCGTCCACCACGGCCTTCACCGTCGCCTCCACGGTTGCCTCGATCGCCGTTCTCGCCGCCGTTCTCGCCGTCGTGCTTGCCGCCGTTCGCGCCGCCGCTTCCGCCCCCGCTTTCGCGCACTTCGTCGTGGCCGTGCACGCGTCGCGTTCCGTCTCGCTCGCGCAAGGACGACCTCGTACAAGGACGACCTCGTGCAAGGACGAGGTCGGGCCGAGACCGGCCTCGCTCGTCAGAACGGGACCTCGGCCTCCAGTTCCTCGTCGGCCGTCGCACTCGCCGCGGGCCTCGCGGTGCGTTCGCCGCTTCCGCCGTCACCCTGCGGACCACCGCCACCGCTCCCGAGCAGTTGCATGTTGTTGGCGATGATCTGCGTCGAATAGCGGTCCTGGCCGGACTGCTTGTCCTGATACTTCTCCGTCCGGATCGAGCCCTCGATGTAGACCTGCGAACCCTTCTTCAGGTACTCCGCCGCGATCTCCCCGAGACGGTTGAACAGCGTCACCCGATGCCACTCGGTGCGCTCCTGCTTCTGGCCGCTGGCCTTGTCGGTCCACTGCTCCGACGTCGCCACGCTGATGGACGTCACCGCTCCGCCGCTCGGCATGTACCGGGCATCGGGGTCCGCCCCGAGATTCCCGACCAGGATGACCTTGTTGACTCCACGTGCCATGTCCTTCTCTCCTCTGATAGACGAACCGCACCATTCCGTGGCGCGAGAGACCGCTTCGCGCCGACCGGTTTCGAGAACCCCGCCGACGCCTGCGCGCCGTCGAGTCTAGACCGGACGAACGGGCGACGTCGCCACCGCTCGATCCACCGCGTGACGAGCCGCGCTCGTCCCCGCTTCCGACTGAGCGTACGCCCAGTATTTTCGCATGGATACCGGGCCCTCCTCGGCGGTCAGGCCGAATCAGAGCGCCCTGACCGGGGACGGGACGCGCGATTCGAGTGCGCGCAGCAACGTCCGCGGCGACGAGCCGTAGCGACCGAAACCCGCGTCGGTCAGGTAGCCGACCGTCGTGCCGCCGTCGGCATCGTGCTGCTCGAGGCGCACCCAGCGACTGGCCAGCGCATGGCCGCCGAGCAGGATCACGAGCACGGCGAGCGTCACGAGTACCGGCACGGTCGGCAAGCCCGCGACCAGCAGAACGATCGCCATCACGGCGATACCGCCGAGCGGGGCCAGTCCGGGCGGCTCGTGCACGAGGGACATGCGCGCCGGTCGCTCCAGCGCGAACTCGAGCCGTCGCCCGATGAAACGCACGTGCTCGCCGCGCGCGTCCAGAATGCCGTGGTCCTCCGGCATGCCGACGACACCGAAGCGAAAGCCACGCCGCGTGCTGAACCAGACCCCTCGCCCGTCCAGCATCGCCGAATCCGCCGGCGCTCCCGGACCCTGTGCCGTTCCGCTCATGACTCCCCCGGTGCCCTCGTCCGACGGCCGCTCGTCCGGCACGGACGCGGATCGCGCCATCCGCCCCGACTCACGCCTGCGCTTCCTCGAGCAAAATCGCCGCAGTGGCTCCTCGTGCTATCCCGACGGCGCCGGCAGGACGGAATCTTCTTCGAGCAACAGGGTGCCGAGCGGTGCATCGAAGGCGACGGTAACCTGCTCGCCGTCGCGCAGCACGACAAGCAGATGGGTCTCGGCGCTCTCTCCGGCATCGTCGGCACGGTCGCCAGCCTCGTTCTCCAGCCAGCCCAGCTGCTCGAGATCGATCACTCGCTCGCCGTCGACGCTCAGCAGGACGTCGCCGGTCTGCAACGCACCGGAGGCCTGTGCCGATGGATCCACCAGAGCGAAGGCCAAGCGGTTCGGTTCACCCAGGGCGTGCCGGCCGGCGATGACATCGTCCACCCCGATCGCGGCCACCAACTCGTCGTGTACCTGGCGACGCGCCTCGCTCACCGTCGCGAAGTTCGACGTCGGATTCTGGCGACCGATCTCGATCAGCTCATGCTGCCGGCGGGCCCGCTCGAACGCCGTCACGATGGCCGGTATCGCCAGTTCGTCGACGCCGGCTGCCGCGAGCAGGCGCGCGGCCTCGTCCGGCTCCACGCCACCTGCCGACGGATCGACGTCCGTCGCGTCGGTGTCGGGTCCTGTCGGGATCGACGGGCCATCAGCGGCCGTCGTCCCGCTGGTGTCGCCACCAACCGGATTCGCGGCCGTGTTCGCGGCCGTGTTCGCGGCCGTGTTCTCGGCCGTGTTCGCGGAAAGTGTCGCCGGCGGAGTCGCGGGTGAACTCGCGGCGGGATTCATCGGCGGAACCGTCGCGTGCGCACGCGCGAGCACCGTCGTGTCAGCCGTGTTCGCGGCCGTGTAACGAGCGAGGTCCGCGCGCAGCAACTCGGATTCCAGCCGTGTGCTCTCCGACTCGAGTGCGCTGATCGTCGCACGCAGGTCCCCGTTCTCGAGTTCCAGCGCCGACAGTCTCGCGCCTCGTGGCGATGTCGCGGGCTCTGGCGCAACGACGGTCTGATCGCCCGGCACGATGAGCGTCGCGCGCGCCAGCAGGAACCCGCCCGTCGCGGCGACCGCCGCGACGCACGCCGCGGAAAGTATCGGATTCGGCCCGGCGAGCGATGAGCCGCGCGCCGGAGGCGCTGGCACATTGACCGGCGACGACCGCTGCTCCGCCATGTCCTGCCGACCGACTCGCCGCTCGGCACGCTGATGACGCAGGGCCTCTATCGCCACGGAGGCCGCCTGCAGACGGTCGGCCTCCGGGGCATCGAGCGGGACGGTCGGCCGGATCTCCGGTGTCACGAGCGGTCCACGGAATGGTCGCTTGCCCGTTGCCCGCGCGTCGTCAGGAACCGGCGTGCACGCCGATCACGGCACCGTCCGGTATTACCGCGCCCGGCGCGATCGACACGCCGTCTCCGATCTGGACCGCTTCACCGATCGACGCGCCCACGCCAATGACGACATCGTCGCCGATCGTGCTGCCGAAGCTGATCGAGGCGCGGTACCCGACGGTCGTGCGCATGCCGATCGTGACCCGGTCGTCGATGAAGGCCAGAGAGCCGACGGAGGAATCCTCGCCGATCTCGACGCGGGTGCCGATCCTGGTGTCCGATCCGATCTGCACACGGCTGTCGACCTGATGTTCGGCCCCGAGGATCACGCGCGAGCCGATCTTGACCTGCCCGAGAATGTCGCCGCCGAAGAAGATCACCGTGTCGTTGCCGACCTTGAAATTGCTCCCGACGAACCCGAACCCCCCGCGAAACTGGGTATTGCTACCGATCAATGCGTTCGGCGATATCTCCAGCGGACCGAGCAGCTCGGTGTTGACCCCCACGATCGAGCCTTCCCCGATCACGACGTCACGCCCGCGGTCCGACTGAATGGTAGCGCCCTGGAACACGGTCACGCCCTCACCCAGCGTCGCGCCGGTGATTCCCGCCCCGAAGAATACTCTCGAACCGGCACCGATCTCGGAGTCCGCGATCCGCGCCCCGTAGACACCGGCCTTCTCCCCGATGATCGAGTCGCTCTGGACGGACGAATTGTCCTGAACGCGGGCGCCGGATCGCACTTCGCTGAAGAAGTCGACCGAGGAACTCTGGACACGGGCGCCGCTTCGCACGGTCGAGCCGAAGGTCAGCGACGAACGACTCAGGCGCGCTCCGGCTTCGACTTCCGATTCGAAATCGACGAACGCTCCGTAGAAGATCTGCGCAGCGGCACCCACCTTCGCCCCGCACTCGATCGTCGAATCGTCCGTGACGAAGGCGTCCGGCGACACCAGTGCGTCGTCGAGTCCGTCCCCGTTGCGGTCGTTCTCCGGCGGCACCCCACAGTCGACGGGCTGGGCATGGGTGACCCCCGCTGTCAGGCAGGCGAGCAACCCGATCGAGAAGAGGGGCAGAGTCCTGGAATGGCGCATCGTCGTTCTCACTGTGTTGTCGGCGTCCTGTCGGAGCGGCGAATCTATCCCTTGGGTCTCGGCCGCGTCAACGCACCTGGGCTGCCCGAACTCGCGCTCGGGCCGGAGCCGTCTTGACACCCGACGCAAAACGTGTTTGCCACGCTTACGCACGCGTGAATTCGCGGTCAGAGGGCGGCGAGGTCCGGACCGGATAGTCGCTACCCATGGAGAGGCGGCACTCGCCCTTCCATGCCTTCGCTACCTCACTCATCGAAGCTTCACCATGAACGCACGCCCCTTCGCAGTCGCCGCCCTCGTCCTCTCCGCCGTCGCCCTCCCGGCGAGCGCCAGACTCTCCACCGGCAACCTCGGTGTCGATGTCCAGTCCGCCGTCGGCAGCGCCGGGAACGTCAAGGTCAAGCTCGACAACGGCGTCGCCCGCCTCTGGGGCAACGTCGACAACGGCGAGACCAGGGCCAGCGTTCGTGAGGCCGCACTGGCCAACGCGAACGTCGATCAGGTCGTCGACCTGCTCACCTACTGAACGGACGACCCGACCGATCGAGCGCCCCTTCGCGCTCGCTCGGTACCCGGCACCACCGAAGCCCGGCCCGGACGATCCGGCCGGGCTTTTTACCGTTCGGGGGTGTGAATTCCACCGCTGTCACCGCGCCCTGGCGAGACTCGACAGGGAGCTCGCCACGAAGACGGTCTTGTCGACCTTCAGATAGGCCACGCCCTCGTCGACCGCGAGCGCCACCTCGCGCACCCCGGGAATGCGCTCGAGCTCGGCGACGACGGCGCTCGCACGGGCCCGCTCCCCGGCGCCGAGTCGATGCCGATGCGTGGCGACCCGACCGGGCGGCTCGAAGCCCACGAGCACCAGCATCCACGTCGCGCACAGAGCACCGAGCACGACGTACAGCCCCCCCGGCCCGAAGGTGCCGTGCAGGGCGCCGGCCCCTGCTCCCCCGACGAAGGCGCCGAGGAACTGGCTGCTGGAATAGATACCCATCGCGCTGCCCTTGGCTGCGGGTGGTGCAAGCCGAGAGACGAGCGACGGGAGGAGCGCCTCGAGCGCGTTGAGGAAGCCGAAGAACAGCGTCACCCCCGCGAACAGCCAGACCGGTCCGGCCGGCAGGAGGCCGACGGCGCTCGCCCCGAGCAGCAGCTGCGTGAGCAGCAGTCCCGCGACGGACAGCAGCAGGGCGCCGCGCATCGCCCGCCGTTCGGCGAGGACGATGAGCGGGATCATGATCGCGATGGAGAGCACGACGGCCCCGAGGTAGACCTGCCATTGCAAGCCACTCTCGATGCCGACGTCACGGAGCGCGAGCGGCACGGCGAAGAACGTCGCCGTGATCAGCAGATGCAGGCAGAAGATGCTCGCGTCGAGCCGGAGCAGCATGCGATGCGAGAACAGCCTTCGCACGGTGCCGAGGTCGGCGACGGTATCGGCGCTGTGGCGAGCAGGCGGCGGGTCGGGCACCACGGTGTGAAGAAGCACGATGCCGAGCACGGCGCAGGCCGCGGTCAGCCAGAACAACACGTCGATCGAGTACCAGCCGATCAGCACGGGTCCCAGGATCAGGGCGAGGATGAAGGACAGGCCGATGCTGCCGCCGAGCATGGCCATCACCTTGGTGCGCTGTTCGTCGCGCGTGAGGTCGGCGGCCAGGGCCATCAGCGCGGCGGCGATGGCGCCGGACCCTTGCAAGGCCCGCCCGAGGATCACCATCCAGATGCTGTCGGCCGTCGCCGCGACCACGCTGCCGGTGCCGAGCAGCAACAGCCCCAACGTCACCACGCGCTTTCGGCCGATGCGATCGCTCAGCAGCCCGAAGGGAATCTGAAGCCCCGCCTGTAGCAGTCCGTAGATCCCGATCGCGAGCCCGACCAGGAACGGCGTGGCGTGCGTGTAGTCGTCCGCGAACAGGCTGAACACGGGCAATATGATGAACAGCCCGAGCATGCGCACGACATAGATGAGCGACAGGGCCCAGGCGGCGCGTCGTTCGGTCGGCGACAGCGGCCCCGCCCCGGCGGTGTCGGGCAGGGGGCGAGGATCTGCCGAGGCGTGTTCGAGATCGGTCGCCGACATCGTTCGGGTGGTGCTCGCGGACGAGGGAGTCCGGTCGGACGACCCGGCCCCGTATGATATCAGCCCCTCTCCCGACACTCCTTCCGTGAACACCATCCGCATACGCGGCGCGCGCACGCACAACCTCAAGGGCATCGACGTCGATCTGCCGCGCGATGCCCTGGTGGTCATCACGGGTCTGTCGGGCAGCGGCAAGTCCTCGCTCGCCTTCGACACGCTGTTCGCCGAGGGGCAACGCCGCTATGTCGAGTCCCTGTCGGCCTATGCCCGGCAGTTCCTGTCGGTCATGGACAAGCCGGACGTGGATCTCGTCGACGGGCTTTCCCCCGGCATCGCGATCGAGCAGAAGTCCACGTCGCACAACCCGCGCTCTACGGTCGGGACGATCACCGAGGTGCATGACTACCTGCGCCTCCTGTTCGCCCGCGCCGGCACCCCGACCTGCCCACGGCACGGCGAACCGCTCGCCGCCCAGACCATCAGCCAGATGGTCGATCGGGTGATGGAGGAACCGGTGGGTCGCACCCTCGCCCTGCTCGCGCCGGTGGTCCGCGGTCGCAAGGGGGACCATGCGCCGGTGCTCGAGCGGCTTCGCGGCGAGGGCTACCTGCGTGCCCGGGTGAACGGCACCGTCGTCGAGCTCGATACCGACATCGCGCTCGACAAGCGTCGCAAGCACGACATCGACGTGGTCATCGACCGATTGAAGGTGCGCCCGGGGCTCGAACTGCGCCTGGCAGAGTCCTTCGAGACCGCCACCGCCCTCGGCGAGGGAACCGCCTACGTCGCGCCGCTCGAGCGCGAGGGGACGACCGACAACGAGGACGCGCCGGCGAAGGACATCGTCTTCTCCACCCGCTTCGCCTGCCGCGCCTGCGGGTGGTCGATGGACATGCCCAGCCCGCGCGCCTTCTCGTTCAACAGCCCCGAGGGGGCTTGCCCGGACTGCGACGGCCTCGGCGTCACCCAGTTCATGGATCCGATGCTCGTCGTCACCGACGCGTCGCTCGGGCTCGCCGACGGTGCGATCAAGGGCTGGGACCGGCGCAACAGCTGGACCTTCGGCATGCTGAAATCCCTCGCCGCGCACTATGACTTCGACGTGTCGACGGTGTTCGACGAACTGCCCGAGCGCGCGCGCGAGGTCGTGCTGCGGGGGAGCGGAGACGAGCCGATCCTGTTCAGCTACGAGCGCGCGGACAAGCGTGGACGGCACGAGAAGACGCACCCCTTCGAGGGCGTTCTGCCGAACCTCGAGCGCCGCTACCGCGAGACCGAATCGGCCAACGTGCGTGAGGAGCTCGCCAGGCTCCTATCGAGCCAGCCGTGCCCGACCTGCGACGGTGCGCGACTGAACGAGGCGGCTCGCCATGTGGTCGTCGACGGTCGCACGCTGCCCGAATTGACGGCACTCGCGCTCGACGAGGCGAAGGCGGCGATCGAGGCGCTGGCGCCCGACGGCAACCGGGCGGAGATCGCCGCGCCGATCGTCGCGGAGATCATCCGACGGCTCGGTTTCCTGGTCGACGTCGGGCTCGACTACCTGTCGCTCGCACGCGGCGCGGGCACGCTCTCCGGCGGAGAGGCACAGCGCATTCGGCTCGCGAGCCAGATCGGTGCCGGTCTGCAGGGCGTCATGTACGTCCTCGACGAACCCTCCATCGGACTGCACCAGCGCGACAACGAACGGCTTCTCGGCACGCTGACGCGGCTCCGCGATCTCGGGAACACGGTCATCGTCGTCGAGCACGACGAGGACGCGATCCGCGCCGCCGATCACGTGCTCGACATCGGGCCGGGGGCCGGCGTGCACGGTGGGCAGGTCGTCGCGGAGGGAACGCCGGCAGCCATCATCGCGAATGCCGACTCCCTGACCGGTCAGTACCTGGCCGGTACCCGGGAGGTGCCCGCCATCGCACGCCGCAAGGCGGGCAAGCAGCGCATCACCGTGCAAGGCGCGAGCGGCAACAACCTGCAGGGCGTGAACGCGAGCTTTCCCGTCGGACTCTTCACCGCCGTGACCGGCGTGTCCGGCTCCGGGAAGTCGACCCTGGTCAACGATACCCTGCTCGCCCATGCCCTGAATGTCGTCAACCGTGCCCGCCACCCGGTCGCGCCGATGCAGTCGGTCACCGGTCTCGGCCCGATCGACAAGGTCGTCGCGATCGATCAGAGCGCGATCGGGCGCACGCCTCGCAGCAATCCGGCGACCTACGCCGGCCTGTTCGTGACGATCCGCGAGCTGTTCGCGGGCACCCGCGAAGCACGCTCGCGCGGGTACCAGCCGGGCCGCTTCAGCTTCAACGTCAAGGGCGGGCGCTGCGAAGCCTGCCAGGGCGACGGCGTGATCCGGGTGGAGATGCACTTCCTGGCGGACGTCTACGTGCCCTGCGATGTCTGCCAGGGGCGGCGCTACGACCGCGAGACGCTCGACATCCGCTACAAGGGCGAGAACATTCACCAGGTGCTGTCGATGACGGTCGAGCGTGCCTTCACCTTCTTCGAGGCGGTCCCCGCGCTGCACCGCAAGCTCGAGACCCTGATGCAGGTGGGGCTCGGCTACGTCACGCTGGGACAGAGCGCGACGACGCTCTCGGGCGGCGAGGCACAGCGCATCAAGCTCGCGCGCGAGCTGTCCAAGCGCGACACGGGCAACACGCTCTACGTGCTCGACGAGCCGACGACAGGCTTGCATTTCGAGGACGTCGGTGCCTTGCTCGCGGTGCTCGCGCGGCTGCGGGACGCCGGCAACACGATCATCGTGATCGAGCACAACCTCGATGTCGTGAAGCGTGCGGACTGGGTGATCGACCTCGGCCCGGAGGGCGGTGCCGGCGGCGGTACGCTCGTCGCGGCGGGTACGCCCGAGGACATCGCGCGGGTCGACGGCTCCCACACGGGACGTTACCTCTCCCGGATGACGGAACTCACCGCCGCGACGGCGTGAACGAGGAGACGACCGGCCCTCCCGGATTGTAATTCGTGGTCGTGAAGGCGGATCCCACCCCCTGCAACGTTCATTCTTGTTCGGGACCGGCCGCCTCCGGCGCTTCGTGCGTCGTCTCGTCGGCCGCCGCCTTTCCCTGCCGTGCC